>Ga0210248_100230_pt1 | contig 47415 bp, 36 predicted proteins | sample ChrtobMetP3_32mM_FD_155493 | JGI IMG/M metagenome (GOLD analysis project Ga0210248, IMG submission 155493) | Chrysochromulina tobin associated microbial communities from unialgal haptophyte culture, Seattle, Washington, United States - P3_32mM | ecosystem: Host-associated > Algae > Haptophytes >...
TGAGTGGGATTGAGGCCAGGGTGTGTGCCGGCTATGAACGGGGGAGATCCATCGGCCGAAGAGGAGCACACGGGGCAGGCGAGGGCAGCGTGGGAGTTTGGACCATCCGCCGGGTGTGAGCAGCAGGCTTGGGCGAGGCAGGCGTGGTGAAATCGATGGCCACAGGGGAGGAATAGCCACTGGGATTTAGTCTGCTTTCCGGTGGGGTGACGACAATCGTCCCATGATAGCTTGCAGGGGCCTCCCGGCTCTGTGTCGATATCAAGGCAAATGGAACAGGTAGGATCGAGAGAGGGCTGTGCAGGGATTGAGCCGTACGACGTGCAACGGCCACCGGCGACAAAGAGGCTTCGGAGTTGAGGCATCGTGATCGGGCGCGCAGTGCCGGAGTTGCGGGTCGGGTAGGGGAGGCTCGGGGGAAGAGGAAGGGATGCGTCCGAGAAGATTCGGTTGCGGGTGGCTCGACTGGCGATCAAGTCAGAGGGTTCGGCCGCAGGGGGGATGTAATCGGGAAGGGCACAAGATCGTTGCCGAGAGGGGCGATCAATCCAGGCAATCATGATGTCAGCAACGAGGGATTCAACTCGGCAATAGGATGCGCAGTTGATCTGGCCCGTGGCTCCGCCCGCAAGGACGTCTTGGAGTAAAGGGGGGAGATGGAGGTGGCCATCAAAGTGGGAGGTGAGGTTTTGGAGATCGAGGTTGAAGTCAGCAAGAGAGAGGCGCATGGCTTGGATGAGGAATCCGAGGGGAAGGGGGGATGATGTGGGGGTCGAGAGGAAGGAGAAGGGAGAGATCGTGGGGTCGAGGGAGATAGTGTATGAGGGGATGCACCCGATGCCACCCTCAGAGATTGGGCGAGCTAAGAGGCGGGTGTTCGAAAGGGATTTGAGGATGAAATCGCCGGAGGGGTGGCCGATTGCGGCTAGGATGATGGGCATCCGTAGCCACGAAAGATGGTCGGCCGAGGCCCAGGCAGGGGGGAAGGAGGAGAAGGAGTTTTTGGTCCAAAGGGGTGGGCCACATAGGAGTTGTGGGCGCAGGATGCTGATGGTCGCATCGAGGTCAGTCCGGGCCTTCAAGGATGGGGGTCGAGGCGGGAGGGCTGCCGAGATCGCTATCCAGTCTGGGGATGGTTGGGTACGGAAGGAATGTGGGTAATCATGGCGCAACGCATCAAGAAGTGGGGTTGGAGCGAGTAGAATAGAGATTCATCTTGATGGGAACGCTCATATTCATCGATTTGTAGGGAATCATAGTGGTCGGAGTGAGCACGGGTGAGTTCATGGGCCGCGATGTTCTCATGGTATTCTTGGGCAAGGATGGATCGCTGATCCTCGAGAAGGTCATTGAGTGTACTCGGATGGAACTGGTGGAGATCAGGGCGGAGGCTGATGAATCGGGTGACGATGGATAGGTGGAAGCGAGAGAGATAGATGCTAGTGGGATGCCATTGGTATTCATCGGACTCATGATCAGAGAGCCACTGGAGAGAGTAATCAAAGGAGGATCGTGTGATTGGGAGACCAGTGTCATCGCGGGGGTAATCAGAACCGAGGTGATCGAAGTCAGGTTCAAAGTCAGGTTGAGGCGGGAAGGGGGGGGACGCGGGGCGCGAGGGTGATGGCGGTGGCGATGGAGGTGGTGGGAGCTGAGGCAGCTGTGGTGGTATCTGAGGAGGGCCTGTATCGATCTGGGCGAAGGGGGATCTGGCAGTTGCTCCATTTGCAGCGGTCCCGAGGTGGACGGAAGTAGCGTGAAGGGGTAACGTCAAAGCAGCAGGGGGGATCGGGGACGGCGCGGGTGCGGGCATGGATGGGGCAATCTCGGGCTTGAGCAACGTGTCCGCCTGATGGAGTAGGGCTGCGGCCTCGGAGTGGCCCCGTGCAAGCGCTAGTTGTGCCGGTGTCGTATGTTTTGAGTTGCACGCGTTTGCCGATGCACCAGCAGTCAGTAGCATCTGAATGATTCGGATGTGTCCCTTGCTGGCTGCCGCGTGTAGTAGGCTCCATCCGGAGAAGAGGCCAGCGGGCTGGACAGCAGCAGCGTCAATTACGCGTGATTGCAGCATTGAGGCGAGTTCTGTTTCTTTGCCGTTCATGCTGAGTTGGAAGGCCTTGCTGATGGTAGAGGCGTCGATGGGTGCCGCTGCGCCCAGTGCTGCTCGTGTCGACAGTGCGGGTACCAGTGCGGGCAGGGCGGGCATGGGTGGCGCCGACGCAGGCGTGGGCGCGGAAGCGGGAATGAGGATGGTGGGAAAGGTGAAAGTGCCTCGTGAAGTTTGGGTTGGGAGTCCGGGAGGGGAAGTCGGCGTTTGCAGCGTCAGCTCAGGCGCAGCAGTGTGGGCGGGATTTGGGTAAGTAGGAGTGGTGGAGAAGGTGAATGTGCCTCGTGCAGGCGGTGCGTGTGCGGGCGTGGGCACGGTGAGTACGGGAGGCGTAGGTGTGGGTGTGGGTGCAGGGGTTTTCCGTTGGAGGCGGCGGGTGCGGAGTCGGGTGATGAAGATGGTAGCGATAATGAGCGTGGCGCGGCGGCGTCGCCATAGAGTAAGGAGTAGCAGGAGGCGGGGCTGGTCAGGACGGAGACCATTGGCAAGGAGGCGAGCGAGAAGGCGAGCATCGGAAGACGGGGATGGTGTGCTGCGTGCGGGTGGGGAGGAGTTGGCTTTGTGTGGTGTAGTGGGGGTAGTTGGGATCGGGGTGGTCGCTGCTGAGGATGGTAGGGTACGAGGAGGCGTGGATGTGGTGGGGTGGTGGGGGAGGGTTTTCGATGGGGAGGGAGTGGGGCAGGGCTGTTGGAAGGAAGGGGTGAGAAGGGTGGCACGCGCGTTGTGTAGGGCCGTGACAGCAGCGGATGCAGCTGCGAAGGCGGTTGATGAAGCGGATGCTGCTGCTGCTGCGGTGGCTGCTGCGGTGCTTGCAAGTGCAGTCGCGGTGGCGGATGCGGATAATGCGGATGCAGCCAGGAAGGCTGCTGTTGCTGCTGCTGTGGCTGCGGAGTCGGCTGCTGAGGATAGGGAGTCAAGGAGGCGTGCTGTGGCGGGGTCTGCCGGAAGTGGGAGATAGGAGAGGGAGGACGGGAGCTGCGGGTGGTGAAGGGTGGAAGTTGATGTTGCTGGGTGGGTGTGCTGGAAGTTGGGGAGGAGCAGTGGAGCGGGGTTGCGGGCAGCAGTGTGTGCGGATGTGCTGATGCCGTCAGAGGGAGCCGGCGGCAGAGGCCGAAGGAGAGAAGAGGGCCGATGGTGCGAGCTGGATGGCGGCAAAGAACGACGGGTGGACGCCCGGATGCGGGAGTTCGTGGGCAAAGAGGCACTGAAGGAGATGGAGGGCTGCATGCCACTGGGTGGCGGTAGCGATCGCGATGTCTTATTGGTGCGGGTCATGCTGTCTTCAGAAAGAGACGGCGGGCGCATTTGCATTTCAAGAGTTCGCAACTCATCTCATGAATAACCACGTGTGTGAACGCGTGTGTGAACGCGTGTGTGTCCTGTCTCCCCCCCACCGCGCTCCCCCGGTGTTTTTGAACCGGGTTCAGTGTAGCCATGCATGCTACAGCACCAGTAAAACGTAGTACAGTTCCAGTAAAACGGAGAGCTCAGGCGACAGGGCATTCCCCCCCGTGCAGGAAGCCACACCCCCTCACATCGGCCGCGTGCGGGCACTTGCCCTCACAGTACCAGCCCTGGCAGTGCTGCCCCCAGCGTTCGCGCCAGAGCTTCGTCAGCTCCTTGGGCCCGAGGAGCTGCCCGAGACGGCGCGCGCGCTCCACATCCGCGGTGCTCGGGGGCTCTCGGCCATGCCGCAGGTACCACTCCTCATCGGCGTGACCTTCCGCACGTGCCTTGGCGCGCATGCGCTCGACGAATTCCGCACGCCGGGCCGCGTTGGCAGCGCGCCGCGCCTCGTGCGCCTCGCGTGCCCTGCGCTCGGCCTCGATCCCAGGTGTGAACGTGAACTTGCCCTCCGAGTATTCACGGCATCGGCGCACGATGTTTTCGATGGCCTCCAGGCTGGTCGCGGCCTCGAGGCTGCCCATGAGCTCATACGCATTGAGGTGAGGCTTGGCGAGCCGACGCACATGGAAGATGGAATGCTCGACTTGCGCAGCAGCCAAAGTGCGCGCGACTCCGGTGTGCAGAGGTGGCGGGTGGGCCTTCACCAGTTCCAAATACTGATCCGCGAGATCGAGCCCAGAGGGACCTCCGTGGGCGGGCCCTCCGTGGGCGGCGCTCAGGCTGGGGTCTGCTGCGCCCTTTGCTGCTGCGTCTGCGTCTGCGTTGGCGTCGGCGTCTGAGGCTGTCCAGGAGGGAGGGCGCGGCAGCCCGATGACTGCGAGGCCGTCAAGTATCCGCAGCCTCTCTCGCGCGGCCTTGCGGCCCGCCACGAGGGCCTTCTCTTCCGCGCTCAGCTGCCGGCCTCCCGCACGCTTCGTCTCGCGGAGCTCCTTCGCGCGACGGATCTCGCCCTGCAGATCGCGCCGTCGGACGCGAGCGAGCGCCGCCGCCCGCCCGAAGATGGCGGGATCGTCGAGCGCCCCTTCCGCACTCATCACGCCATCGGCGCCCGTGAGCTCCAGGGCGGCTATCAGCTCGGCCGCGTTGCGCACGTTGCCGTTCGTGATCACCGGGATCTTGCCCTTGAGGTGCTGCTTGATGAGCTCCACCTTGTCAAGGTGCGCTGGCCCATCGCGCCGATGCATCGGAGAGCCGCGGTACCGCCCATGCACCGCGAGCAGAGCACAGCCCGCGGCCACGAGCTGCTCAACGAAGAGGAGCGTCTCGTCCCACTCGTCGAGCAGCCGGATCTTGCAGAACATGGGCACGCTCAGGCTGCGCGCGAGCGTGCTCACGATCCGGAGCACCAGCTGCCGGTCGGCTGGCGTCACGCAAAGGAAGGCGCCGAAGTGGCCAGAGTGCGCGCTGCGCTGTGGGCAGCCCAGGTTCAGGTCAATGGCCGCGACGCCAGGGCAGCGCTCGGCGCGCTTGGCGCACGCGAGCAGCTCGCCAGGATCATTCCCGCCAAAGTGGGCGACCAATGGCGCATCGTCCGGATGGCGCTCGAGCAGCGCGACGCCGCCGCCTTTCTTGTGCCACTCCTCAGGCAGGATCATGGGCGTGTAGCATAGCTGGCACCCGTGCCGCCGAGCCAGAAGCCGGAAGGCCAGCTCGGAGCCGCCGACCATGGGCGCGAGAATGAACTGATGTGGTGGAAGCGGCCTGCGCGGCGGCGGCAGCGAGACCGCCGTGGGTGACGGCACCAGCGACATCGTGCGCACGTGCTTCGGAACTGGCGCCGAGCCTTCCAACTCGTCCGTCCTCTGCGGCGGGGGCGCGGATCCCGTCTTGGCCTCCTCCGCCTTCTCATGCATCCGGTCCCGATTTCTCTTCATCGTGTGCCTGCGGCGCGTCGCGGGCACGTTTCCAATCTTGGCTTCGAATCAGTCGCGGCCCGGAGTCTCGTCCCGACATTGCGTAATCACCCCTCGACCGAAAGCCGTAGGTGGCGGAATTCGATCGTCAATTGACGAATTTTCCATATGCCGACTGGCTTTCTCATCTTACATGGACCGCTGGCCTACGCGGACCTGCACTTCCTGGCCGTAGCCGACTGGGGAGGTTTGCCCGTGTGGCCGTACTGGACACCCGGGCAGCGCAAAGTTGCCCGCGCCATGGGCCGTGTGGCCGAGCGTTTTGGCTCCTCATTCGCTCTGACTCTGGGCGATCATTTCTACTTCTCCGGCGTGAAGAGCGCCGATGACCCTCGTTGGCGACGCACGTTTGAGCGCGTGTTTACCCATCCGATGCTTCAGGGTGCGGGCTTCTGGCGTGCTGTCGCGGGCAATCACGACCACGACGGAAATATTTCGGCTCAGCTGGCCTACTCCGCTCGGAATGGGTCGCGCTGGCACTACCCCGCGCTGCAGCACCGCTGGCGAGAGAAGCTGCCCACCGACGAAGGCACGATCGTGGACATTGTGCTCATCGATACCGTGCTGCTGTGTGGTCCACCAGGACGCGAAGTCTCGCGGATCGACAAGCTCGCGGCACGTTCTTGGGCGTGGGTAGAGGCGGCTCTGGAGGACTCGGCGGATGCGGATTACCTCATCGTGGCGGGGCACTACCCCGTCCACAGCCCCTCGAGCCACGGGCCGACACGCTGCCTGCGGCGACGGCTCGAGCCCCTCCTGCACAAGTTCCAGGTCTCGTCCTACTTTTCGGGGCATGATCACGCCATGTTTCACATCGGCGGCGCCGGAGCCCAGTACCACGGGGTGGGAGCGGGCTTCATGTTGAGTTCGTCGAGGAAGCACGTGCATACGATCCCGCCGGCCCAGCTCCATTTCTTCCGACGCGCGCGCAGCACTCTGCGTGGCGTCGCTCAGGGTGGCTTCGTTGGGGTCTCCGTGTCGGCCGCGGCGCTTAGTATCAGGCATTACGATGAGAGCGGCCGAATGCTGCACCAGGCCAACGTGCTTCCTCGACCCAGGCGGCCGGCACCAGCTTCGGTGGCCACTTCAGGCGCCCCGCACTCGAGCGGGTCGAATGTGTGTGAACGCTAAAACAGATAAAAGTTCAGTTTTCACACGAATCGAGGTCGAAAGTGAAGTTGCCGGTTGCACGCGATGCGATCGAAAATTTATTCAAAATTCACACGACAGACTGAGCTGACCTTTTCGAGTGAAGTTTGAATTCACTCCGCGTCGTCGATCATGGACGCCCGATGGCGTGCCTCTTGGGGGGTGAGAGGCTCTCCAGCCCAGGATGATCATGATGAGCGACAACTTCTCATTCGAGCCAGCGAAGAGCTGCACGCAGCCCTCCACATGATTGCAGCCGCGCAGGCCAACAGGGAAGCGACAAGGCAGGCCCTCACCCACGAAGACGTAGGCCCGGAATCGCCGTGGCTCGCAGCGCGCTTGCAGGAGGTAGAGCGACATGAGCGCCGCTTGAGTGCGATGGAGGTGGCGGCTACAAACGACATACGCACAGCCAAGGCAGCACTCCGCGCAAGCGCTCTGCAGCAGACTGCTGGTGCTTCAGAAGCCTTGACCGATAAGGAAAGAGAGAAGATGGCAGACATGCACATCCTACAGACGACGGTACGGCACTGGCGAGTTGCAGCCATCTCAAGGATCGGCGTAGCACAGCGCCTCCTCGGCTCCTGCCGCATCGCCTCGCGGCATTGGCGCCATTGCGCACTGGCCGCTGCCCTTGCGCGTCTCTCCGCTGTCCTCAGCGTCGCTCTCCGCAGCCGAACGTTGCGCGTCGAATCGATCCGGATGGCTCACGCTGCGATGCGTCGAGGCCTGACCAGCTTTGCTCGCTGTCGACTTCGTGCCGCGACCCTCTCCGTCAATCGGCTGACCCTTCAAACCCATCGACGTAGCGTCGCGCTCTTGGCCATTCGGCGTTCCCAGTACCGGCTGTGGTGGGGGATCGTGGCGTGGCGCGAGTGGCGTGAGCGGCGCTTGGCATGGCGCGAGTGGCGCGGCGTCGCATTTGGCCGATGGGATCACGGAACGCTGCGCCGCGCATTGTGGAGATGGCACTATCTCAGCAGAGCCCATTGGTTAACGGCCGCGCTGCTGGTGCGGGCTCTTCGGAGCAGGATGGCCGCCGCGTTCACTGTGTGGTTGGCCTTCACGGACAGCTACCAGCTGCAGGTGCTGGTAGCTGGAGTGGTGCCCGGGCCACTCCTCGCGGCGTTTCACACCTGGGCCCAGATCGCATCTGGCCGAGGGGGAGATCGCACCTGGGCCCAGATCGCATCTGGCCGAGGGGGAGATCGCACCTGGGGAGAGCGGTTTGGTTGGCGGGGGGACATCCACTGGTTTCATCACTGGGGGCTGCTGGGCCGCCTCGGCAGCCTCGGCCGCCTCGTCCTCTTCGAATTCCTCGAAGACGATCTCATGCTCCGCCTGCGTCGCCCTCATCAGCGAGCCAATCTGCTTCGTCAGCGAGTTGAACGCCTCCGCCTCGGCCACCCTGCCATTGTGCCATTTGTGAAAGCTCGACTCTATCTCTTGTTGCGCCCACGGGAGGCGGTGGACCGGCGCGTGCGCGCATACTGCATCTGGAGGCACACCGTGGCACGCGCTCTGTGGAGGCAAGCCTCTGTCCTGCAGTCCCTTCCCCATACGCGGCGTGCCTGGCGCAGGACCTATTGGGTGCGCTGGTGCGAAGGCGTTCAGTATCTGCTGCGCGTGGCGAGCGCGCTGGCGCGCTGGCGGCGAAGCGGGCTGGTGTGTGCAGTGCGTCGCTGGGCGACCGTGCGACTGGCCACGTGCGCTCGCCTTTCCATGAGCAAGCGAGCCGCACGTGCATGGCGACGTGCACGCTATGTCGCTGGATGGCGCCGTTGGGCCGCGGTAGCTCGACGACGACGGGCGATCGGTACAACAGCGAGCGCGGTGCGACTGCGTGTGATCCAGCTGCGCCGCCTGTGCGGGTTGGACGGTCTCCGGAAGGCCCAGCGAGAGGGGGCTGAGCAGGTGAGGGCCGCCCGAGCCCACTACCGGCGGCGTGAGCGTCTCGGGCGACTCGCCCAGTGGCGACGACGAGTCTACGATCCGTTGAGACAGATCGATCTCGAACCGAGCGCGCGAAGTGGCTCGTCAAGAGGCTCGTCAAGAGTCTCGTCAAGACGAGTCTACGATCCGTCGAGACAGATCCAACTCGAACCGAGCGCGGTGCTTGTGTACACGGCCGAGGACGACCCGGGCGAGCGCTTGGCTGTGCGCGTGCGCTCGATGCCCGCCTGCCTCGAGGCCGACCGCATCTTGATGGCGTGCAACAAGGAGAGGCGCGAAGCCACCGTCTTCGAGTCGACGGTGCTTCAGCAGGCGGCGATGGTGCAGCAGCTGTGCGCACATCGGCAGAGCGCGCGCCTGCGTCTGTTGCGTCGGGCTCTGGCCAGCTGGATCGAGTGCTGTCGCTGGCTGCAAAGTCGAGCGGATCCGATGCGATGCGCTCTGGCGCGCTGGACGCAGCGTGCTATGAGCATCGTAATGAGCGCGTGGGTGGAGCTCGCCCGATTACGGCGCGTGCCACAACGACAGTTTAGCCTCCTGTGCCGGCGACACACATGCTTCGCCTTCTTTGGCTGGCGCCAAGCCGCGATACGAGAGCGCATGCATCTCACGTACCGCGCTCGTGCTGCGCAGCGATGGCTGATGAGCAGCCTCGGGCGCCACTTTATCTTTTGGAGTCACCACGCCGTGGCCTTGCGACGGCGCGTTGCGCGTCATCTCGATGCACTCGGCTGGCACCGGCTCTGCCACTGCCTTCGAACGCTCCGCCGCTGGCGCAACTTTGCGCACACGGAGCTTTTGTTTCAAGGTCTCGTACGGCGCGCGCAAGAGCGCCGGTACGGCGCCGACCTCTCTCGGGGGCTCACATTCTGGCTCCACCGCGCGTGTGCGCTCCGTCGTCGTGATGAGGAGGAAGCTCTCCTCAGGGACTACAATGCCAAGTTTGCCGAGGAGCTCGCACTCGCGCAAGAGCTCGTCCTAAAGATGGGGGGCAAGCCATTCGCCACGGTGGGGGGCGCGCGGCAGCGTGATGGGGTTGAGCGCCATGGTGAGCGCAACGGCGCCGTGATGGGCGCTTCGCTGCCGCGGGTTGCCTCAGGCATCCAGCCGCACCCTGTTTTGGTTCCCACAGGCATCCAGACGAACCATAAGTGGGCGAGCGCCTCGACAACACCATACGCTACGTCGCCGATGAAAGTGAGGCCATCAGGACGGTCCCAGCGGAAATCGTCTTCGGGACCATCCTCTCCTCGCTCGATTTTTGACGCGCCGCCCGAGCCCGAGGACCAACCCGAGGACGAACCCGAGCTGGACGACGACGGACAGGGCGGGATTGAGGACGGCGAGGGTCTCCCTGAGACGGACGAGGACAGAGAGGACGATGATGAGCTCATGAGCATCTTGAACGCTCGCTTTAATGCGAAGCGGCCGCCACTATGCAAGTTGCCGCTACAAAAGTCGCCACTACACAAGTCGCCACTACGCAAGTCGCCACTGGGGCCCGCTCCCAGCAACATGAAGGCGCTCATGGAGCGCGTGGACACGTTCATGAGCACCATGCAAGTGCTCGGGTGGCCAGCTGAGCTGCCAGGCGAGGCGCCTTCGACACGAACGGCTTTCGGGACCGAATGGTCGCAAGGGCAGTTGACGGCAGGTGAATTGGAGTGGTGGGAGGAGCCCCCAGGTGCCTCTGACGAAGCTGTGGACCTCGGCGAGCTTCGATTTTGACCCCAGCAGCCACAGGGCCCATGAGGTGCATCATGGTGGTGCATAGTGCGGTGGTACACGGAGACTGAGGGTACGTCGCGGGCTTGTTTGTAGCGCGCGCATGATCTCAGCACTTAGGGTTGTGGCTTGTTAGCAGCACGTCCAGTAGTCGTGAGGGCGATTGCAGTGCCCAGTCACTCAGTGCGGAGGCACCATTTTTCATTTTATAGGTCGTCGTGTCGGCGCTGCCTCAGCGCCGACGTGTTACGTCTCCGCCGTCCCTCTTCACTCCAGATACGCGATAGACGTCAACCCCGAACCCGTTCGACGACTCGACACTCATACGGTGGCACTCCAGATTACCTGTGGATGATGCACGCACACCGGTTCCTTAATGAGCCGAAACTGAAACCACCGCCTAAGTGAAGGCGGGCGCCTGAGAAAGAGTCACGTAGCTTCTTCTCTTGTCTGCAATGCTCCCCGGTGCTTCCCCTGCGCGCCAGCATGCCTGACAGTGTGTGCTCGCGGCCCTCTTGCGCAGTTCCGACTTCAAAACGATGCTCCGCCTCCTTCTGACCATCGCGCTAGCGCTCAACGTCGCCGCGATTCCGACCTCGGGCGACATCGCGAATCCGATCATGTCGGCGCAGTCCCAGGCCGTCTCTTTTGCCCGCGACGGGAAGTGCGAGCACTGCCACTGCAACGCGAAGAAAGAGTCGAATGAAATCTCTGATTATAATTTCAAAAGAAGGAGGGTGAGTGGCAATGCTCCCACAAGTCCTGCTTCCAATGCGCAAAATGCGTGGGCTGCAAAGGCTGCAAAACCTGCCCTAGCTCGCCTGGCGGCGGCAATGGCGGCGGCGGAGGAGGAGGAGGAGGAGGCAACGACAAGGGCAGCGGCGGCGGCGGCGGCGGCGGCGACGAGGACGGCGACGAGGACGGCGACGACGACGGCGACGACGACGGCGGCAACGACGGCGACGACAACGGAGAGGACGGCGGAGACGGTCGAGGAGGTCGCCGAGAGTAGGTAGTCGCGGTGACGGCGACGGAGACGGCGACGGAGACGACGACGGAGATGAAGATGCAGGTGACCGCCAATAGACCGCCAAGACCGACGGCCGCCGCATCTCGGAACTGTGTTCGACGCGTTGTGCGAAAAACTCTCTCCTACCGTAATCCAAGGCCAAGTGGAGCGGAGAAAAGGGTCTCGAGTCAACTGCATTTTGGTCGTCTGTGTGAGGTACCCTGTGTGACTGTGCTGTATCTTGGCCGTGAAGGTCCATTGGAAGGAGGTGTGGGCGCGACTAAGGGTGGAACATCCTCCTCATGGTAATATGTTCGTAAGCTGGCCCGCGATATCGTGGCCGCGGCGTGAGCGCGACCTTAGCGCGACCTCGCGCGACGTATCGTGTTGCCAGCGAGCACGTCGTATCGTCGTTATCGCGGCCGCGGCCGTGGTGCGCGCGCATGGTGTTGAGATGACTCGAAATTCCCAATGATCTAGCATTCGAGCTTATGGCTAAAACACATGTAAAACAATTACGTATCTCTGCCTCGTTCACTTACATGTAATGGGCTCGTTTATGGGGGCCTTGGGACAAGATGCCGCGCGCGCTTTCGCGCTTGCGCTTGCTTGCTTGCTTGCTTGCTTGCTTGCTTGCTTCGCTCTCCTCGCAGATTTGGCCCCAAAAGTTTTTGGGGCGCCGACCTCTTTCCTTTTTGGGGCAGAAAAAATTCGTTCCTTTTTTGGACAGAAAAATCTCTGGTGCAATGCACTCCACTGCATTCCCTGCTGCGCACCTCTGCGTGCCTGACAGTGTGTTCGCGGCCCTCTTGCGCAGGTAACGATGCTCCGCCTCCTTCTGACCATCGCGCTAGCGCTCAACGTCGCCGCGATTCCGACCTCGGGCGACGTCGCGAATCCGATCATGTCGGCGCAGTCCCAGGCCGTCTCTTTTGCCCGCGACGGGACGTGCCAGCACTGCCACTGCAACGCGAATAAATGGTCGAAGGCAATCTCTGATAAGATTCAGGCGAAGGATGGTGAGTGGCAATGCTCCCACAAGTCCTGCTCCAAATGCCAAAAATGCGTGGACTGCAAAGGTTGCGCAACCTGCGCTAACGGCAACGGCAACGTCGGCGGCGGCGACAACGGCGGCGGCGGCGGCGGCGGCGACGAGGACGGCGACGAGGACGGCGGCAACGACGGTGGCAACGACGGCGGCAACGACGGCGACGACAACGGAGAGGACGGCGGAGACGGAGGAGGTCGCCGAGAGTAGGCAGTCGCGGTGACGGCGACGGAGACAACGACAGAGACGACGGAGATGAAGATGCAGGTGACCGCCAAGACCGATGGCCGCCGCATCTCGGAACTGTGCTCGACACGGTGTGCGAAAAACTCTCTCCTACCGTGATCCAAGGCCAAGTGGATGCTTGTGTGAAGGATGTCTCAGCACTGACGCCCAGTCTGTTTCGTTAATGACGTGTGTTCCCTGGTACTAAATCTAGTAGAGGTACTGTGGCGGCCGCCGTCGTGCGATTCGCGCGATATCGTGAGGGTCCGTGTCCACGATATCCCGTGCGACCCCCCCGATCGCGATATCATATACCCGGCCCCGCCCGCGACAACGCACTTGCCACTTCGTACGTTTTTAACGTTTCGTTACAAGGCCCCGTAAAGTGCCGATGTATACTACATGCAGTTTGATGTACGGTACTACAAATGTAGGAGATGCTTAAAAACGAAAGGAGCGACGTGCACTATGCTCTCGTCACCTACTTGTGGTAACCGGGTAACCGGGCTAGTACACTCTCGACGTCTGATTGGAATTCGTAAATCGTAAGGCTTTATCAGATCACACTTCACTATGTGTTCAGCGAGTTTTCACGTTTTCCGGACCTCCGACGGCCGCGGATGGTACGTACGCACCGCTCACACACAGTCAATGCGGCCGCCTCACCCGGCAGCGGAATACGCAGTGCAGAAATGGGTTGCGGGATCAAATGATTCACCCTGCGCGCGCTGCGCTGCGCGCCGCGTGCTCCGACGTAATCTGGGGCGGGAGGGAGTCTCCGTGTGTCTCGTCACATCTCACGTAATCTGGCGCGGGAGGGTGTCTCCGTGTGTCTCGTCACATCTCTTCCTTGGGCTCAGCCTCTTCCTCGCCCTCGGAGTAATCGGCATCATCCTCGCCCGGACCATCGTCACCGTCCGCGGGCGGCTCGTACGGCGGCGGTGGCGGGCGCACGTGGGCAGTGAGCTGCCCGTCCACAAACTTCTGGGCAAACGAGGTGAGCGCATTCGCAGAGAAGGCCTCCGAACCGCCGTAGTATTTGACTTCACCACCCGGCTTGTTGGCCTTGATGCCGAAGAGGATGTCGGATTTTGGCTTGGTCGACTCGAGGCCATAGTCGCCAAGCTCGTACGTCATGTCCGCCAGCTTCGCCACCGCAACCGACAGCTTCTTTCCTTTGAGGGAGGCCGCCACCTTGCGAGCGCGCTTGAGCACGTACGTGACACTCTTAGCATTCGTCTCCCAATCGAGGTTCATGAAGATGACGAGCACGGCGTCAGTGTAGCGCGAGCTCGTCGATGAGCTGTACAGGCCGACGAGCGGCTGAGATTTGGACTTCAGCCAGTTGGACACGGCCGACTCGCTCATCTTGTCGGACGGGAACCGCTCACGAGGTCGATCGCCATCCTCGGCGGAGAGGAACTTGGGCGAGCGGAAGAGATAGAGGCCACTGGCTTTGGCCTTGAGCTTGGCGAGCACCTCGGGCTCCGACGTCTGCGCGTAGCGGTAGCCGTACACACTGCTGGTGAGTGCCTTGTAGGTCGTGAGCATAGGGTTCTCGATCTTCGGTGCCGACCACTCGCCGTCCTCCTCGGCGTCCCATCCCTCTGGCAGGGTCGCGCCCGGGTCGGCCATCTCCTTGACAGTCAAGGCGAGGACCACGGATGCGTCCTCATTGTCGATGAACGCGTCGAGCTCCGCGACGGAGGTGAGCTCCGTCACATCACCCGAGGGCGGCGGTGCCTCTTCGCCCTCTTCACCTCCACCACCGTAGCCCTCTTCACCTCCACCACCGTAGCCCTCGTCGCCGTCGCCGTCGCCATCATAGCCCGCTGGCTCGTCGTCGTCCTGGCACACCACCGTGCGCCCGAAGAGCGCGAGCGCGATGAGCAGGACAAACTGGATGGAGCGACCGTGCATCGTCGGCCTCGACGACAGACGTGACACGTGTCAGCGTCCATTCGTGAATGGAAATCGCACGCTTCGAACACACGATCCACACGGCGCGGAAACGGGGTGCGGTATGCGCACACGGGTCTTACTTTAATCGGCGCGCACATATCACTCGAGCACGGGCCGCCTGCCTGCGACAATTCATGCGACTCTCAGCGCGTTGCATGTACTTCTTGACAATGTGTCGCCTCATCATGTGCCCGATCATCGGAGGAGTAGTTTGGACGCGAGACCGATGAAGTCTGATTGCCGCGGACGTTTCTTTGTAACTGCAGTAATCGATCACCCATTCTCGGACGGAGGGGGGGCACGTCTAAGCTTGGCGTGTCGTGGGCGCTCTCCGTTGATACGTCGTGCAGCAGCTCCACAGAAAGAGAGACGATCATACCCATGGACGCCATGGACTACCCGCATTGTGGCGGCCCTCATGGTTGCATCCTGCATGAATTTCACACTGGCATGTGCATTTTCGCTGCGCCTGAAAACAAGCGCGCACGCAAAGCGCCGGTCGTGTACGCTTCCGGCAGCGGCGAGCGCAAGCCAGCGGCAAGCAGCGCGCGCAAGCGCCGAGCGCGTGAAGGCGACTCGGATGAAGAGGACGATGAGGTTGATGAGGACGACGAGGACGATGAGGACCGTGAGGACAATGACTTCGGCATGGACGAGGCGCCGCTGCGGCGCAAGGCCAAAGGCCGTGGCAACGCGGCGCCGGCGCAGGCGCAGGCCAACGCTGGAGAGGGGCGTTGGCGATTCGCGTGCAAAGAGTGCGGCAGTTCCAAGTCCGGCTGGAAGAATACGCCGTGCGGCTGTGCGTGCATGGGCGGGAAGGAAATTCACGAGGCCAACAAAGCAGGGTCGAGCTCCGCATCTGCCAGCTCGAAGGCTCCCCGCTCTCTAGTCCAAGGAGCATGCATGCCGCAGCCGCCTACGACGCCCGCTGACGACGACGAGCTCTTCGTCGGTGCGCGCGTCGAGGCCCAGAACGGGATTTCGGACGACGAAACCTCTCATTCTGACGAAGCTTGGAGGCTGGGTACCCTCCAACGGCATCCTTCACACCTTCCCACACCTTCACACCTTGCCACGCAGCCTCGCGAGCATCCTCGCCCTTTGCCCGTGGCCCCTGTTGACACTGGACCAGGACCAGTTGCCAAATATAGGAATTGGCGGCGCCTGACTGGGCCTGCGATGAGCCAAGAGGAAGCTTTCCGATTGGCGAAAGAGGAGAATCTGCTCCTGATTGCGGCAGAGAACTCAAGTGGCTACCGAGGCGTGCAATACAGGCCGGAGGCCGCCAGCAAAGATAGGCCATTCATGGTCCACGGGAAAGTCAACGGCAAGCAGAAGATGATCGGCGCGTTTTCCACTCGCGAGGAAGCAGCCCTCTGCTATGCGCGGCACCTCGGGCCCGACAAGTGTCGCATGGCGTTGCTTGAGGTGGAAGCACAGAGCGCGCCTTCGCTCTCTGAGGCCCAAGTGCTCGAGCTGGTGCGCAAGGAGGGGCTACACCTACATCGCAACCCCGCCAACAGCAAGACGGGCTATCTCGGCGTCTCGATCGATATCCGATGCAAGGTAGGGCGTCCGTACGAGACCAATTTCACCATCCCTGGCGGAGGCGGAGCCCAAGTGTACTGCGGCCGTTTCTGCAGCGCAATCGAGGCGGCGCTAGCGCATGCGCGTGTGACCCGCAGGTTTGCGGAGGACTGGCTGAGGCGAGACCTCGAGCTGCCCAATCATAGGGGTAGGATGACTGAGGTCCTCGAGGGCGAGCTCAAGGGAGAACACTCAGTCGAGGCAGATATAGGCCGAGCTCAAGGGCGAGCTCGAGGGCGAGCTCAAGGGCGAGCACCCAAACCGGGCCCTCATGCCCTCCTCTCCGTTGGCGGGCCCGTCGCCGAGAGTGCATGGCGTCCTCACCGCTCTGGCGTCCACACGCTCGCAGATGGACGGACAGCTGGCCTCGTCCTCAGCTGGGCTCCGCCGCCACCGCCGCCGCCGCCGCCGCCGCCGCCGCCCCTGCCGCTGGCACTCACCGTCGCACCGGCTTCAGCCGCAGGTGAGCCGACTGGGTTGCCCAAGTCGCACGATAAGCCTGAGCTCACTGATGTGGCGGTGGCAGAGCATGAGCTCACGTCGAGATTAGTCGAGATTGTTATCCCAAAGGGCGCCGTCCCGGGCCTAGCTGCGGCGTCATCGGCTGGCGAGGTCTTGAATCATTGCGGCATCTGCTTGGAAGAGTGTGTGGAGGAGAAGAGCGACCCGGCGATGGGATGGGGGCAAGCCATGTGCTGCCAGGCCAAGTTCCACTTCCAGTGCCTCTGCAAATGGTTCCAGCAGCCTAGCTTTCAGAACTCATGTCCGCAATGCCGAAGACGGCCCAAGAGCGTGTCGTCGCGCCGGCTGCTGCGAAGGGAGCCGTAGCGCCAAGAGTCGTGGTACCACGCGCGGCCCAGCCGACACCGTCTTCTTACATGTCTTCGCGAAGTTTAGACGTGATCCCCTTAGTGATCCCCCGGAGTCGCATGGGCGCATGCTGCCACATGCGACCCATGGACCCATGGCCACATGCAGTGGTACAGATCGGCACATCACCGATCACGTCAGAGAGAGATGGACAGATGGTGTCAGAAGCACAAAGTGGGTTTCGTACGCGAAAATGTGTGTTGCCCGAGTCGAAATGTCCGGTCACGAGTCCGAGGCATGTCAACGCGGGCCGCGGCCAACCCCGCGCTCGCGCCTCGACCCGACCAGACCCCCGCCCGGCCGCCGCACGTGTACGCTGCCATTGGCGTGTTTTACTTACCGTACGACCCGACCCGGGGTCGCCAAAACAGCATTGCAGAACAGTCAACGCCGTGACAGGGGAAAACGGTACACAAACGCTCTCCAAGGCGAGGACGGCGACGCGCAAGCGCGAGACTCTCGATCGTCCGCAGTCGCTGACGCCGCAGCAGTGGCCAGCACGTCGTCGCGTGCGGACTCAAGGATCTCTCGGGATGGCCGCGAGCGCCGCTTGCGCGTCGGTGCATGCCGACGCCTTGGCGGACCGGCTTGCCTGCACGCTCCGGTGGAGCCGTCGCAGGATGTTGGAGACGCGCGTGAGGTGGTCCGGTCGGAAGCGCGAAGCCTTTGACCAGGCCGCGACGGTCGGCGGCTTGCCTTCGGCCTCCAGCAAGTGCTTGAGCCCAGTCTTGACCTCGTGGCAGCCCGTCTGCAGCACGTCCGTCCGACCGAGGCCGATCATGAACTCATTCACCGTCCAAAGGCCGACGCCCCGAACGCTCTTGGCGGAAGCCTCAAAAGCCTTGTCTGCGGCGTCGCGCGCCCCACTCCTTCTCACGGGCCGCGCGCTCAGCGACGCCCACTTGCTCGCGAGCTCGAGCATAATCTGCGCCTTGGGCTCCCAGCTCGGCTGCCGCATGAGCTGCGCAATGTCAGCTGCGCCTCCAGCGATGCCGAGCAGACCCCGTGGCGAGAGTGTGCCACCAAGGGCGGCGCGCAGTGCGGCGTCAGCCGCGGCGGCGGCGTGCCTCGAGTCGCGCTGATACATCACCAAGCGTGCGAGCGAATCGAATGCGTCGTCGTCGTTGCTTGAGCCCACCGCCGTGCCGACCTCGGTGCTCGAGCCCGCCACCTCGCCGTTCAAGGCCGCGGCAGAAACCGCCCGCAACTCGTCCGCCTGCAGCCGGCGCGCGAGCGCCTCATCATCGCCGCCTACCCCACGACTCTCCTCCGCCTGCAGCCGGCGCGCGAGCGCCTCGTCGTCGACGCACGCACGCTTTGCAGGCGGCTCCCTCGATGGCTCTCCTCGACGGGCGTGGCGGGCGGCAGCAAGCTCGGCGAGGAGAGAGCTGGCCATCACACCACAGGGGGGACGAAGAGGGTTTGCAAAGTTTTTGTTTGCCATGTACGGTAACGTGAAGCTGGGGTTTACATTCTGAAGGTGTTGAGGAGGGGCGTGGGCATTCCGGTTTTTGAACCGGCACTGTTCTGTCGTGGTTCTCGACGAAATCGAGAAAGGCAAGGACGACGAGGACATGCTGGACGAGGATCCACGTACAACGAAAAGATGACTCGGGAGCGTCCCTCGAACCCCACCTCTATTCGCACACACGAACACGGTTGAGTCAGATAATGTAGGCCAGCTCACGATATAACCATGAGGATCCACCCTTAATCGCGCCCACACCTCCTTCCAATGGACCTTCACGCCCAAGATGCAGTCACACAGACGACCAACATGCAGTTGTCTCGAGACCGCAGACCCTTTTCTCCGCTCCACTTGGCCTTGGATACGGTAGGAGAGAGTTTTTCGCACAACGTGTCGAACACAGTTCCGAGATGCGGCGGCCGTCGGTCTTGGCGGTCACCTGCATCGTCATCTCCGTCGTCGTCTCCGTCGCCGTCACCGCGACTGCCTACTTTCGGCGACCTCCTCCGTCTCCGCCGTCCTCTCCGTTGTCGTCGCCGTCGTTGCCGCCGTCGTTGTCGTCGTCACCGTCGTCGTCGTCGTCGTCGTCGTCGTCGCCGTCGTCGTCGCCGCCGCCGTTGTCGCCGCCGCCGACGTTGCCGTTGCCGCTAGGGCAGGTTTTGCAGCCTTTGCAGTCCACGCATTTTTGGCACCCGGAGCAGGACTTGTGGGAGCATTGCCACTCACCATCCTTCGCCTGAATCTTATCAGAGATTTCCTTCGACCATTTATTCGCGTTGCAGTGGCAGTGCTGGCACTTCCCGTCGCGGGCAAAAGAGACGGCCTGGGACTGCGCCGACATGATCGGATTCGCGACGTCGCCCGAGGTCGGAATCGCGGCGACGTTGAGCGCTAGCGCGATGGTCAGAAGGAGGCGGAGCATCGTTACCTGCGCAAGAGGGCCGCGAACACACTGTCAGGCACGCAGGCGCGCAGGGGAAAGCGAGGAGAGTGGGGCATTGGAGAACGAAGGATTTCTGACCAAAATAGGAAAATTGCCTTACATGGGTTCGGCTGCCCACCGCCGTCGGCGCGGCGGTAGCCGACACCGAAAATGCTCTTATAATCATATAACGAGCATATAAGGTGCGTTTTTGTTCACGTCTGATCAATCATGATTGTGTGATGCTGTTCAACACAACGCGTGAGCTCACCTGACCCCAAGCATGATTGTGTGCCGTGTCACGTCAAGCGCGCATCGCGTGTCAACGAACGCAGGAACCCTAAAAGGCCAAAATCGATACACGATGATCCCTAGCGATTTTCAAACAGAGCATGCTTAGGCCCTAGCGCCTAGGGCATTTTTCCGCAGCGCCTGCCCTCCATCTCGACGACCTCGACCGCTCGCGCGAGGCCATCTTCCTTCGCTATTTCCGCGGCGAGCGCTTCCGCACGCGCGCGGAAGCCCGCGTCGGCAACAAGTGCGCGCAGCCGCGCGGCGAGCAGCGTGGGCGTCAGGCGCGCGAGCGCGACAGGCGGCGGGCCGCAGCCGAGCTTGCGGTGCACGATCGCTGCCCACATGTGCTGGTCGGCGCCGATGGGGCAGACGAGCGTCGGCCGGCCCGCGGCGAGGCCGGCGGCGGTCGTGCCCGCGCCGCCGTGGTGCACGACGGCCGCGACGAGCGGGAAGAGCTTGGCGTGCGGCGCGGCGTCGAGGTAGAAGACGTTGGGGTCGGCGGCGGCGGCGGCGTTGGCGGCGCCGCTCCAGCCCAGCTGCAGCACGGCGCGCACGCCGGCGTCGCGAACCGCGGGCAGCACGATGGCCGCGAGCGCCGCGGGCGCGAGCGCCGTCATCGAACCGAAGCCGATGTAGACGACGGGCTGTGCGCCCGCGCCCGCGAGGAAGGCTGCCAGGTCGGCGCCGGGCTGCCACTGCGCCGGGTCATCCAGCCGCCAGTACCCGGTCATGAACGTCTTGTCGTCCCAGTCGTCGGGCCGCGCAATCACCGTCGGCGACACGCAGCACATGCGCGGCGCGACGCTGCCGTCGGTGCGGCAGCCCATCTCCAGCACCGTCGGCGCGCGCGCCGGCAACCGCAGCGTCTCGCGCCGCCACTGCGCCAGTGCGGCGCCGTGCATGGTGCGCGCCATTGCGGGCATCATGTACGTCGCGCGGTTCAGGCAGCGCAGCGGCGCGACCGCACTGGCGAGGAAAAAGGGGAAGCTCCGCGTCGGGAAGACGGGCGCCAGCGCCGCCGTCACGAGCGCGGCGCCGTGCGCCTCGGCGAGGTCTGGCCCGCCAGGAAAAGTGCAAGAGCAGACCACGAGGTCCACGCCCGCCGCCGCCGCGCAGCCGGACGCCGCGCGCAGCGCGGCGGGCATGGCCGCGCACACGAGCTTGCCAATGGCCGACTCGACGCCGCCGCCGCGCGCACCGCGCACCTCGGGCGATTGCATCAGCACCTTAAAGTCGAGCCCCATCGGCGCAAATGCCACGCCGTGCTCGTCGCGCACCCACTTTTCGCAATTGTCGGGGCCGCACAGCGTCACGGCGTGGCCGCGCGCGAGCAGCGCCTTGCCGAGGGCCAGCAATGGCTCCACGTCGCCGCGCGTGCCCAGGCAGATGATGATAACTTTCATAGCGACTTGTTACAGACGTGTTAGCGACTTCGGAGGGACCGGGATTCGAATCTCCCCCTAATCCCCCCTCAACGAGAAAATAGGCGATCTCGCGTCCGTATGTGTGTCCCGGCTCCCCCGACACCGGAGGAGCCGAGACACACACACACGGGACATAAAAGGAAGCTGCATGATCCTGAGCGGGCAGTGACAGTGCCGTAGCACCGGATGTCGCATCTGTCGTGACAAATATGTCTCTTCACACGTTAGCAGTAACAGTGCCGTAGCACCGGTTGTCGCGTCTGTCGTGTTAACGTTCACGTTAGTTCACACCCACTTGGGCTGAGCGCCGCGATAACGCGTTCGCCTCGCTCGCTCGACGCTCCTGGGCTACTTTCCCCGGTAACATGCCTGAGTACGACGCTTTGCACACGGACGCCCATCGCGTCAACGCCTTTGCCGCGGGCCACGTCTTCACAGCGGTCGAGCTCAACAAGCTTCACTACGCGCCACCGGGCACGGAGCGCTGGGCAACCTTCGAGGTCGTTGCTCGAAGCCGTGGGAAGGAGCTCTGCGTGGGCCTTCGCGAAGCAGGCTTCACCGTCTGCGGCGTGAATCCGTTCTGCCCAGCCTGCGCTGCGGCCGGCAAGCCCGCTGGCGACGCGCACTCGTCATGGTTTCCGTCATCTCACTCATCTCCGCGTGCAATTTGGCCACGAGTCGCCCACGACCCGCCGGCAATTGTGGACGTCGTGAGTGCGAGTGGAGTCGTGCTCATCACACTGCAACGCATAATGGACGGCGCGCTCCGTGAGTACCTGCCAGGTGCCGCCGTGCCACACGAGTCGCTACTGACCTTGCGGCGCGACGATGGCGCGGCGATGGCCTTCGTGCGCAAGGAGGACTCGACAAGGACAGTGCAGGCGCTCGGGTACGAGCCGGGCGGCAGGCTCCTCTTGGGCCAATGGACGGAGAGCTCAAGCCCCGACCCGCTCTACGAGTACGCTGCCTTTCGCGCCAGGGTCCTCGACCTGCTCAACGCCGACCCACTCGGAATGCTCAGCAAGCCGATCTGCGAGCTGCTCCTCGAGCCTCGCTGGTTCAACGGCGTGGGCAATTACCTCCGTGCGGAGATTTTGCATCGGGCGGGGGTGCCGCCGTTTGAATCCGCGAAGGTGGTGCTCACGGCCGCGCGCGAGGCCGCACGCGAGGCCGCACGGCACGCCGCCACCGCCGCGGGCGACTCGTCGATGAGCAGCCCCGACCGAGCGCCGGATCGAGCGCCGGATCGAGCGCCGAGTCGAGCATGGGGAGCGACGGCGGCCGGAGCGGCCGCGGGCACGGCGGCGGTAACGGCGATGGACGGCGAGCCGCAAGATGTGCTCAGCATGACGCGTGACGTGCTGCGCGAGTCCCTCTGCGTGGGCGACGCTGACTGGCTCGACTGGCTCCAATGCTACGATGGGCCCGCTCGGAGCCCGAGGTGGCATGCTGAGAGGGTGGCCGGGCACCAAGTGCCCGCCGGCCCCGCCGGCTTCGCGGGGCAGCTTGGCAGCAAGAGCGAGAAGGATGGTAAGGGGCGGCAGATCTTTTATCGCGGCCCACGAGGCCCGTTGGGCAATGTAGGCTTTACTCAGCATCAATTGAGCTGGCGCGAGCAGCGGCAGCAGCATGCAAGTGCTCATCACGGCGCCGGTGGGGCGAGCAGCCACCACCAGCAGCAGCAGCAGCAGCAGCAGCTGGAGGAGGAGCAGCAGCAGCAGCCACCGCAGCCACACTCACCGCAGACACCCGCGCCCGCGCCGGCGACCAACGAAGCCGCAGGTGAACCACCGCCCTCGAAACGAGCCAGATTGGAAGAGGAGCATATGGCAGTCGGACCCTCGGTGAGCACGGCGGTGTGTCCGGGCGTCCTGCTGCGTTTGGACGAGCTCGCATCGTGCGCGCCTGGCTCCTCGGTGCGTGTGCTTGGCAAGGTGGTGCGCATCGAACATGAGGATGGTTGGCGAGCCATCATTGAGCTCCATCAGACACGTCTAACTGTAGACTTATCGCACCTGCCCACGGATGGTCACGTCTTCCGAAAGGAAGACCTGTTCCAGTTTCTTGGCGAGCTTCTAGTCGACGAGCATGGCAGCCGGCTGCTGCGCGCGCGCATAGCACGCTCCTTCCAGGGCGTCGACGTCGGCCTATACGAGCGCGCTGTGGAAGTGAAGCGCGCCTTCTTGCAACAGGTAGACAGAGCATGATAAGTTAGACTTAGTCCGATTAAGTTGTTTGGTGCTGTGGCTTGAGGCTTGCGGCGCCACTCCAGACCAATTTTATTCAATTTAACAAAATTAACATCTAGAATGCATGTTAAAAGGACAGAAAACTTGCGTCGCGCGGCGCGTAACCACAACACGCACACAAGGCCTCCCCTGGTCTAAAACCCATTCACACACCCGAAACGCAGGAAAGCCAATGAACAAGGCCATCGATGCAGAGGAAGACAAGTACGTGAGACGGAAACCCTCGCGACACATCACCGCCGAGAGCGAGGCCTTTACCTTCCTGTACCGCGCACGATGCTACCTGGGATTCTTCGTCATGGCGCAGGTCTCCATGCTCGTCTGGTTTTCAAGGTCCTCTCCACAGTCTCATCCAGAGTTACATCTGACGGCTCCACTATCGTCTGGGCCGCCCGTGCCGCTGACCTCTCCGCCATCGCCGCCATCTCCAGCTCTGGAGCGTAGGGCCGACGAGGCGCAGCGCCTAGCCTTTTGGCGAGTATTGGAGCGGTTGCAGAACCCATCTGATTGTCGAAGGGCGTCGGTGTACATATTTCTGCCAACACCGTACCAGAGCGGCCTCGGCTCCCAGATGCGCATCGCTGCGAACTCGCTCGTGCATGCCATGGCTCTGCGGCGCACCTTTGTTCTCGATGCGGCGACGAGCGTCTACGCCGATCCACACCGATGCCCATCTCGCGGCTTCGAATGCTTCTTCCAGCGCGCCTCCAGTTGCACTGCTGCCGACGTGCTGAGCGACCTTCCACCTGCTCCGCCCGCCGCGCTCGAGCCGAATACGAGCGCGGCCGTGCAGCTCGCTGCGCGGCTGGACGAGCTGCCGCGCGTCTCCCTAGGCGCGGACGTGCCGCCTCGGGTCATCTCGGGTCGTGCCTCGTGCACGAGCAAGCTCACACCCAACGAGATTGAGTCACTACATGCTCTGCTCGCTGCCGAGCTCGCCGCCACTGCGGGAGTCGGCGCGCCACTCGCGAGCGCGCCGCCGCCGGACTTGGGCTGGTATGTGCGCCTAGCGTCAGCTTACCTTGGCCGTCCAAATGCGCAAACGGAGGCCCTCGCACACAAGCTGACGAGCGACCTGCGGCTGGGCGGGAACGCCACCGAGCGCCGTGACGAGCGCGGCTATGTGGCCGTGCACATTCGGCGAGGCGACAAGACGGCGTCGGAGGCCGTCGGCCACACGACGAGTGAATACGCCGCCGCGGTGCAGGAGGTGGTGCACCGGCGCCGTCTCGGGCACATCGTGCTCTCATCCGACGACGCCGAGCCTTACAGGACTCTGCCCGAGATGCTGCAAGGTGAGGAGGCTGAGGTGGTCTACGTGCCGACCAACGAATGGGTTCGGGTCCCCGCAGCCGGGCCCCTTGTCGCAGCCAAGCACGTCGAATACTATTACCAGACGAAGCGCGCTGCCAGCCCGATCGACGAGGGCATGCTCCTCATCGCCCAAGCGCTGATCTTTAGCCGGGCGGCGGCGGTCGTGGGTACTCTCACCTCAAACTACCTGCTCGTGGTGGTTGAGTTGGCCGAGCTGCAACGGCCGCCGGGGGCTGCTCCTCTTGAAGTGATCGACCTCGACGGCAACGCGTACTTTCCTTGCGGGTGTCAAGATCCGCTGCCGTGGGGCCCCAAGTTCAACCTACAACGCGTGCGGGGTGAACTAGCTGTGAACTAGCTGTGAACTAGCTCCTTCTCCGCCGAGCAGCAGTGGCGCCGCTCGCGCACACTCGCTCCTGAGGCGCCTTGATCTCGCCCATGCCTCGCCTTGATCTCACATGTAGAGCATGAGAGAGGACATATCTTGGGTAGTACTATCTTGCGGCTTCGCTATCGTACTTGTAGCCCTTCAAGGATGTTTGTAGAGCAGAGACCGTATTACTTTAGGCCGTGTTCGTACTTCGACACGCGCCACCGCCAGCCGCCACACGCACGGCACCGCACGCGCATCTGGGCGACATGCTGGGCGCATGGCTGGGCGGCCGCGAGACCGGCGCTAAAGTCGGTTGCGTGATCGCTTGCCAAAGAGGCGCCTGGGGCCCTGGCACATAACAGAGCGGGGGCTCATTACGTTACGTGGACCCCCGATGGCGTAGCTCGTGAAGTCTTTGCGATCACGAAGATGAGAATATGAGATGCAACGGTTGCATGCGGGTCGCTTTTTCTTCTCCCAAATTTGGCAGTCAGCTTCCCGACAACAATGCGCAACGAGAAGAGTTTGGAGGCCGACAGCGGCCGCCTACGCGGTGGCGGCGGCGAGAAAACTCCACTAATGGGGGACCCTTTGCCGGCTCCCGCCTTCAAGTGCTGGATTCCGGCCTTGGTGATCGCCGCCGTCTTGCTATTGGTCGTTTTGCTCTACGTCATGCTTTGCGTCATATGGCCATTTTGCATCGTCTGGCCGCTTCAATCCGGAGCGCTGCAACCTGCCACGTCAACGTCATACGGCAGCTCGCCGCCTGCAACGTTACCGGCCCACGCCATCTTGTCGCCACCCTCCTCCCAACACCCTCCTCCCGCGTCGTCGCCAGGCACGACGACGCCGGGCACGACGCCCAGCATCGTTCCGGGAGCCATCGCCCCAACCGAAGACTGCGCCAAAGGTTCCGTGTGGGACGTCCATTCCGGAGGATGCTTCGCGCCAGTGCCTTTTGAGCAGCGCGGCTGCTACCCGCGCTCAGCGTGCGAGGCGAGGTACGCGTCGTCCTTCAGCGACGAGCTGAGCTGCATTCCGCAGGGCTTCAACGGCGAGTGCTCCTCGGCTCTCTCGGAGTTGCACGGCTTCGGCATCGTACCGAACGCAAAGCGTGGGGACGACTACGCGAATCACGGCTATTACGGGACGTCGTCGTACATCCGCCTGTTTGAGTTCCTCGGCCGCGAGGTGATGATCCTAGAGGACCGACCGTCGCTCCCGCGCCCCCAGACCTCGCTCTGATGATCACCTTTGCGACCTATTCGTACCCTCCTCATACCCTCCTTGACCGTCGCTCTCCCCCCCCTCACCGCGGGGCACTGGTTGGCTGGGTGCGTGCCGACGTGTGTGCAGGTGGGCGAGCCCGTCACTGACAGCACTGCCGAGACCTCCCACTTTGGCTATTTCGGTCAGTGGCTCTCGCCGTATGCGCGCACCGCCTACGACCCCAAAGTGGCCGCACAAGAAGGATCGAGCTACCGCGGCAGCAAGGCGACCGATTCCATCGAGGGAGGTCTCTTCAGCGCAAGCAAGCTCGGCAAGACCAAGTACCCCAAGTACCTTCCGAGTGCGTCGACCAAGGCGTACACTCCGTGGTCGGATACATCGCGAGGGTGGGGCTTCTCGGAGAACGCTCTCGACTGCAGCTACCTCGGGGTCGTCTATCTGTCCAACCGCATCATCATCCCGCCGAGCGGCATCTCGTACGAGCCGTCCCAGGAGACGCATGCCACGGATGGCGGCATCTTCGTCGGGGCGGCCTGGCTCGCTTTCCCAATCTTCCATGCAAAGTACGAGCGGAACAACGAGACGGTCAGGCGCACCTCAACGGACCCGATGCTGAGTTGGACGCACGTTATCGACACGGCGCAGCTGCGCGGGCCCGTACTGACGTACGCCCCCGAGTTTTTCACGCGACGCTACGCGGCATGGTGCCAGTACCAAACCGGGCAGGACGGAGGCCACGACTGGTCGCTCGACCCAAGCACCATGTCGGGCCACTGCCTCGACCCAAGCCTCTACCAAACCCTGGGCTACTCCCCTGCGGACGGTCTTCCGACGACGGGTGGCGAGTTCGAGGCCATCCCGGCCGTGTTCCATGACTCGACAGCGACGACTGAGAATCTAGGCGAGTGGACGGGCCCCACGTTTTGGAAGCTGCCGCAGTTTGGGTTCCCAAGCGCCCAGACCAAGGAGCCCTACGTGCTCGACATGCGCACGTACGACGTGACCGTCTTCGACAATATGGTCGACATGTGGGCTGTAAGTGCCCTCCGCTGCCATCGCCCCGCCATTGCCCTACCATGCCCCTCTCCCTCTGCACATACACTCGGCTCACCACGTCTCGCCTATCCCTCTTTAAAACCTTTCTCGCGCGCCTCTTCTTCGCAGCCCGGCAGCTGCCACGAAGAAGGTGCCGGAGAGGACGACGATGAGCCGTTGGCCTACTCGCACGATTGTATCAACCGGACGGAGGCGGCAGTTGAGGGCTTCTTCAAGAATTCGCACTCCTTCTCCCCGGGCTCGTACAGTATGAAAGCGGTGCCGCCGACCACGACCGTTGACGGCGTCGAGTTCCACGTGCGGTACAAGGATGCCACCTCCCAGGTGGAGACGGATCTGAGTCTCCTCGCGCCGATAACGGTCAGCCACGAGGAGTATGAGGAGCCCTCTACACTGCCCCATGCCCATGCGCTCGGAGGCTCGGGCTCCAATGTGGACCCGAAAGAGACGAACCTGTATTACGACTGGACCTCCGCCTCTCGCGAGTGGTCGCGCTACGCCAAGACGGTCAGGCACAGTGATGGCACGCTCAAGCTCGCACTGATCGACGAGCAGGAGGCGCCCGAGGCGCTCAAGCCGCTCGAGTACACAGAGGGGCTCAAGGGACGAGCACAGTACGCCTCGCACGAGGCTCTTGCACAAACAGACTCGACGTTCGACGCGACGTGCTGGGAGTGTACCGACTCGAGCAGGTGTGAACTACAGGTCCGTACCATCACGACCGAGAGCGGCGCCGTCGTGAGCTACCGTTGGTTCCGCTGGCGTGATCAGCCATCGCTCGTGTCGCTCGCCAAGGAATTCCCACAGCAGTACACCGATTCGTACCTCGCCCACATGCAGAAGCGTGTCGAGTGGATGCACACGCACTGGGGCTCCTCGGCCCATCCCGAAAACTTCCTAAAGCGGCCGAAGAAGCTCAAGCACCTCGCGGAACTCGAGCACGCCCTCGTCCTCGACGCGCCGCCGGATGGCGTACCCTCGTATGGCTGGGTGCCCGTCTCGCTCTCGGAGGAGTATCCTGCCACAGCGGCGTGCCGGCAGAACGGCGGGGCGACGGCGGGCAGCAAACTCGAGACGGCTTGGTAAGATAGATCACTTGAGCACTGGGTCGAGAGTGAGTGAGATCCGTGGACAGTGCGTGAGTGCGTGACTCATCGACACGGGGCTTGTGAAAACCCCGTGCGGGTGCACGTAGCGCGTACCGTAGCGGTGCAGGGTGTTGACGTGAGCCGCTTGGCGTCTCCGAAGCGCGTACATGTACCGTAGCGGTGCGGGGGACGCCGGGCGGCCGGGGGTGACGTCGCCTCTGACCGTCTCTCCGCGACTCCTACCACCCGCGGCGTACCGGCTACCGCGGCGATCGTCTGTCTCTCGGTGCGCGTGACCGAGATGACGAAAATCGACATAAACAACTTCGGTCACGGAGTTAGGGGCCCGCACACGGACGGGACCCTCAACACCCACATCGAGCCATGGCAACTGGCGCAGATTGCGGGAGCACGTACTACTCGTCACGCCACGCCGGATCTCGACCCCCGGATACAAGTGCCACCCCTATGGCCTGCTCCTACCCGTTCCGAGCCAACCTCACGACCGTGCCATCCTGCTCCAGCAGCACCATCACGCCCGTAGCCTTCTTGAGTTTCCGGCGAAAGAGGTGCCTCGCGGCTGCTCTACCGTCGGCGCTCAACTCGGCGCCAGCATCGCCGAGATGAGCGCCGAGATGAGCGAGCACGGCCTTGCGCAAGCGCTTCAGTCGCAGAGAGCCGCCTGGCGCCTCGCGCAAGACCTGCCGGATGACGCGCCTCCACTTGAAGGGCGGTGCGGATGCGGCGCCGGCAGCTGCTGTGCGAGCCAGCCCCCTCGGCGGCGCGTAATCGTAATCCTCCATGGCCAGCCAGTCGCCGTGCGCTATGCAATCTTGGACGAAGCTCGGCATGACAATCGGGATGCCTCTCTTGCGCGCCCTCCGCACGAGCACGGTCTCGCGTTGCACGGCCTTTTCACTCGCCACGAGCAGGTCGACTTTTCGGTGCACGCTTTGCGACACGCTGCCGCCATGACGTTCGATGAGTCTGCGCATCTCATCCCGTGGCACGCTGTCGATAGATAGCGCGAACACAATCTCGTGGAATAGCCACGTCGGCGACCCGCCATCGAGGAAGCCCGCTTGCTGCGCACGGTCGCGGAAGAAGCTATCTATGTGTGGCTGAAAATGGTCCTCCTCCGGCGGTCCACCCAGCGAAAACGGAGGCGGCTCCGTTGTGCCATACCCACTGATGGGTTCAAACGTGAAGGTCGGCGACTTTGCACTCTTGACGCTCACACTCAAGGCAGACAGAGCGGGCGACGGATGGCTCAAGGCGGATAACGCGGGCGACGCTGTTGGCTTTAGCGCGGGCGATGCTTTCGGCTTTGCTGCCACGCCTGGCTTGCAGAAGCATGCCGTGCGACCGCACACTGCGCACACGACTGCTGTCGCCGCTCCTGATTCGGCATCGAACGTGATCTTCGAGAAGCCCTTCATCGGTCGTTGGTGCGGCTTCGTCTTCCCCATGATCGTCTTTTGTATAGAGTGTGAAAGGAGTGTGAACATACTAGACTTCAGGTCGACCGGAGGTCAACGCATGCGAAAGGCGAGCTTATTAACAAACGCTTCACGCTGCGGCGATCCCAAACACCCTCTGCGCCATCGCGGCGGCCGCCTCGGGCTGCTCGGGCACCTCGTCGTGCGCTATCGTCGTGCGCCACATCGTGCGCTCGGCTTCACTCTCCGGCGGCACCTTCGTAGCGGCGTGCATCGTCGCCGTGTTGTCCCAGACCACCACGTCTCCTGCCGTCCACCGATGGCGATAGCGAAAGCGCGCGGACGTGGCGAACGAGGAGAGGGCATCGACGAGCCTGCCCGGTAGCCCTGGCAGCGCCTCGGCCGACGGCGGCAGCACTTGCGCGTCCGCCGATCCTGAGGCTGGGGGCGCTGTGGCGTAGGTAACAGCGGCGATCACGTGAGGTGCGAGGTACAGCGCCGTGAGGCCCGTCGGCCGGTGCGGCCAGGCGATCGGGTGATGCGCTGGGACCGTCAGCGCAGCCTCCCTCTCTGCGGAGAGAAAGCTCGGCAGCGGGCTCGGTGGCGGCGGCGACAGCGTCGCTGGCGAGTCGCTCGTGCTCAAGCACGATGGCTCCGCCGCCTCGGCGGACGACGGCTCGGTGGACGACGGCGGTCCAGTGGGGTGTGAATGGGCTGTGAACGGCGGTCCAGTGGGGTGTGAATGGGCTGTGAACGGCGGTCCAGTGGGGTGCACCCGTACCAGCCGCCGAAAGGACGCATGCAGCTGCTGGTACGAGTGCACGCCGTGGAGCCCAGCCAGGTGCGCCTGCTGCGCAGGATCGAGCGCAGAGAAGGCTGCAATCGTCGAAGCGAAGAGCGTGTCTCCGCTGCCGTCTGCTGGCGTCGACACGCAATACATCATCGAGGCCCGGGGCGGCGGCTTTCGAAAGGATTGGTCCGTGTGCCAAGACGGAGTGCCGCGCGCCGTGTCAAACTGATCGCCGTCAACGGTATCTAACGCCTCCGCCTCTGGCGGCTTGCCGTCGAACACACGAGCCGAGGGCACCTTGTGGAAGACGTGGACACGCGTATCGTTGTGGAGCAGCGTCTCATACGGCCCATCGGGTGGGGAGGCCTCTATGTTGCCAAAGACGGAGCTCAATAGAATCATGTCTTCGCGGCTCCACGTCCACAGCCCGGGGAAGAGCATCAGCCCGCGCGATGCTGCAAAGGCCAACCGCAGCTCTCTTTGGTTCTCTTCCGAGGCGAGTGCAACTGGCGTGAGGCCGTGCACCATGAAGCCGAAGCCGATGTCCGCACGCAGGGGCGTGTAGTCAAAGTATGTTGCGGCAGCGGACGTGGGGAGGAGGAGCGTGACGCAGATGTTCATGAAGTGCGACAACAACGCGCTGCAAACGCTCGCGCGCCTCCTGCCGCCCGCACCGCCGTCGACGGTGAAGCCACACCTCGACTCTCATTCCTTTCATCGAAGATCGTCGCGTCACGGCGAGCGCACCATTAAAGGCACCAGCAGCGAGATTCTCCCACTACTGTACTTCACTTTTCGAGCACACTGACAAACTCGGATTTCGTCGCGCGGGCCGATTCACATGTTGAAGCTCATAACACCTCTCCTCAGCGCCACACTATTGACGTCAGTGGACGATATGCACGCTCGTCATCACAGCCGTCGAGCGGTCTTAGAGCGTGCCGCGATCTTTGCTGTGCCGCCGGCGTTGTCGCTACTGCCATGCTCGGCAGCCCATGCGGCGGCCGAGCTCACGGATGAGCAGTCTCTCATCGTGGAAGCCTGGGCAGTCGTGCAGCGTGGCTACGTGGACCAGCAGTTTGGCGGCAACGATTGGAAGGCGATCAAGAGCGAGTACCTCAAGCGCAAGTACAAGAGCATGGGTGCTGCACGGGAGGCCATCGGCGAGATGCTCAGCGTGCTCGGCGACCGGTACACGCGGTACCTGTCGCCTGGAGCCTACAGCGCGCTGCTCGCCAAGTACGAGCGGCCGGCAGACAATGGTGGGATCGGCGTGACATTGCGCAGTGCCAGCGTTCCCGCGGCCAAGCTGAGCCAGATTGAGATCGTGAGCATCGTGCCAGGCGGACCCGCGGCCGCAGCCGGCCTGCAGGTGGGCGACCTCTTCGAGACGGTGGACGGGCGCACGCTTCCAACATACGCAACCGCCGACGACGTCGCCGGCCTTCTCCTTGGGAGGCTCGAAGAGCCTGTGAGCGTGAGCGTGCGTCGTGCCGACGGAAGCAGCGCCAGCTTCAATCTCCGTCGAGCAGTTCTCAAACAGGGGGAGGTTGAGGCGCGCGAGGTCGTTCGCCCCAGCAGCGGGAAGCGCATCGGCGTTCTCACGGTGCCGCTGTTCAGCGCGCCCATCGCCAACGGTGGCGACGGGGGCACGCTCGCCTCACTGCAGGCTGCCCTCTCCTCCGAGCCGTTAGTCTCGTGCCAGGAGCTGCTGATCGACTTGCGAGGCAACCCAGGAGGCCACTTCCCATCGGGTGTGGAGGCCGCCAAGCTCTTCTTTGCCTGCATGCAAGTGCTCACGACGGCACCCTCCCTTCCCCACAGGTGTGGAGGCCGCCAAGCTCTTCTTGCCTGCGGATGTGACGGTCGTCGCGACCGTCGACCGCACGGGCAAGCCCTCGCCCGTGCTCACGTTCGCCAAGGGTCCGTTTGCTGGCCAAGACCGTCCCACGTACGTGCTCGTCGACAAGGGCACTGCCTCGGCCGCCGAGGTGTTCGCGGCGGCGCTGCAGGGCAACCGTGCGGCCAAAGTGGTCGGCGAGCGTACATACGGCAAAGGGCTCGTTCAGTCCATCCAGCGGCTCACCGACAGCTCCGCGGTCGTGCTCACTGTAGCCAAGTACCGCACGCCTCAGGGCGAGGACATCAACGGAAAGGGCATCGTGCCGGCGCTGCCGGTCGCGTGTGCATCCAAGACCGACGCTGTGCAGTGCTTGGAGCAAGCGCTCGCGTCGCGTCGGGCAAGTGACGATGTGGGGCGGACATTTTGATACGCTCCGTGTTATTTGCAGGAAAATAATTGAAAGCCTTCGGTTTGCGTCGCCGTTCTCCCGTGTACATTGTTTCGAGGTGAATTATTGTGAGTCTACAGTAGCACAAACATGAAACAGTCGCCTCTGGTGGTTCACTCAGCTGGCGACACGCTGGGGACCAGGAGGAGGAGCTCCGCGGAGGGCCGATGGGTCAATATGATCATGGGGCGACGGGGGTGAAGGTGTCGCGCCGTGGTTTCGGCCCGATGCGGGACGCCTTCTGCACGGGCCGCGAGCCCGGCACGGCGCCCGCGACGGCGCCGTGGCTTGTCGAGGCCGGGGTGTTTGGCTGCGGCGGCGGCGCGGCGGCCGCAACGGTCGGCGGAGTGGGGCGTGGCACTCGCGAGGAGGGCGCTGCCACGGAGGCAGCTGGCATCGGAGACGAGAGCGGCGGCGTGTCGGCTCCCATCTCGCGCTTAGCCACTGATCTTGGCACCTTGAGTCGCACGGAGGGCGGCGGGGGCGCTGGTCCGTCTCCGATGCGCTCCGCAGACACGCTGAGCCGTGCCGTGGCCGCTTTGCCGTCGGCGGTCACACTGAGCCTGCTCGATGCGGACCGGACGCTCGCCTCACTCACATAGTCCGACTCCCCGACGTGGGCGTAGCGCGACCGACAGCTTGGTGCCGGCTTGTACGGCGGCACGTGATTGGCCGGCGTCGAGTCCCACTCCGGTAGTGGGCGGGGGGGCGCCTTGGCGGGGGGCGCCCTCGGAGGGGGCACGGCGGCGCTCGGCGGGGCGGGCGGCGCGCGCGGCAGCGGGGATGGCGCGCCCAGCTGCACCCCCGCAGGCATGGCGCCCGGCATGGCGCGCGGCTCGGCATCGCACGACGCCCAGCAAATGTGGGGGCGCTCGCCTTTGTCCGCCGTCTCGTCCCTGGCACTCGGCTTGGCGCCCGCGGCGGCGCGCACTCGCTTGGCACCATATTTGGGAGAGTCGACGGCACTGAACCCACCGGCCGTCGATCGCATCTCCCCGGCGCCTACGTCCCGGCTCGAGCATTCGCCCCACTCGCCACCGATGGTGCCCTCGCCCCAAGTGCCCTGTGCGCCTCCCCCGTGCGGCGAGACCGCCGAGGGGGTGTGCGGCAGCTCGCCCGACTTGGCGCCACGGCCGGGGGTCTTCGGCGCCGTCCTGGGCGCCTTCCGCCCCGGGCTTTTCATAGCGGCCGCGTGGGCCGTCCCGGGAACGTAGGGCGCTGTCGTGGGCGCGGGCCCAGCACGCGTGCCGGCGTCTTGGTAGGCATCTTGGTATGCGTCCCCGTACGAGGCACCGCTGTGGGCGCCCACGACAGCGCCCGGCCCAGCCAAATCAACCTTGTCACCCAGATCGTACGCATAGCCCGCATGAAAGCCGTCGTAGCACTCGCCCCGAGGAGCGCCGTGGTGAGCGCCAGCAGCGGCGGCGGAGGCGGCGGAGGGGAAAGGCACGTTGGGGACCGACGCGGGAATGGTGGCGGGGTTGGACTGACTTGAGACCGTGCCCGCGCGGCAGGGCGGCTGCAGCCGGGTCGGTGTGGGCAGCCGCGAGGGCGGCGCAGCTCGCGCGGAGATCGCAGCTCCACCGATAGCGCTCAACTCGGCGCTGCTGCCACGTGGCGTGCGGCAAGAAGGGCTGCCCGCATTCAGGAGCGCGAGAGTCGATCCCCCCCGCGAGGTGCGATCTCCTCGGGAGGTGCGAGGGTGCCTCGCGGCGGCTTTGGCGGCAGCCGCGCTCGTCGGGTGGCATCCGGACTCCGCGGCGGGCGCGGGCGAAGCGGCTGCGGTAGAGGCGGCGAGCCGTTCGAGATCAAGGAACTCAGCCGTCAGGCGCGACGTTTGGGCAAGCACGCCCTCGTCGGTGCCTGGCGGCGCATCTGATTCGTCACCGTCGGCCAGAGAGCCCGTAGGTGGCGCGTGCACCTCCGTCGCAGGGCGCATCAAGTCGTCCTCCTCCGAGGCGAACGGAAAGGGGCGCGGCGGTGCAGCGCAGCTCACGAAATGGCGTGAGGGTGTCTCGGGCATCGGCACGCTGTAGCTGGCGCTGAGGGGGCTCGGCCCGTGCAGGCTCGTTGGGTGCGGGCTGTACGGGCTGCCCTCACCGCCGAGTCCGCTGCCTGGCAGCCGGCTGGTGCTGTGAGGCGTGCGCGGGGCGGTGTGAAGGGCGGTGTGAAGGGCGGTGCTGTGAGGCGTGCGCGGGGCGGCAGCAGCGGGCGGTGCGGCGCTCGCGAGGGCGCTGTCGGCCGAGCGCGAGGCGTACGCGGGCGAGGTGCCACTTGAGGTGACCATACTCGTCCGATGCGAGGGGGCGTGCACGTCCCGGTGAGATCCGCAGCCGCGATGGGGCGAGCACGCCACCCGCGCGCTCGACGAGGACGTCGGATGCGCATGGCGCGGCGAAAGCAAGTCTGCCGTGGGTGCGGGCGCCGCGCTAATCGGCGCAGCCGGCTTCCCTGCCCCGGGCTTGCTCTGGGAAGCTTCGTGTGGCTTCCCAGCCCCGCGCGACGAGGCAGCATGGGGCTGCAGGATCGCGAGCAGCGCCTGCTGCATCCCCTGCACCTGGGTGCGCATCTCGGCCGCCAGATCGCGCTTCACCTCGGCGAGCAGATCGGCACGTAACGCCGCACCCACGTGCGCGGCCAGCTCCTTGACCAGCTCATCGCGCCGTGGTGAGCCCGTGCATGCCAAGCCTCCCGGCTGGTTGACCAGCGCGTCCAGTGACGCGCCGCCAGCACCACCGAGAGCGACACTGGTGCCCGCACTGGTGGTCCATGGCGGCGCTGTGGCGGGCGCTGCGACGAGCGCGCTGGCGGTGGCGGCAGCAGGGGGGGCGGCGGCACGGGCGGTGGTAGCGCGAGTGGCGCCGGCGCTTGCATGCACGTGCTCCCCACGGCGCTGGTCAGTGGTGGCGCCGGCGCTTGCATGCACCGACGGCCCAAGCCCCATCGACGCGCGCAATTGACGAAGCTCGGCCTCGAGGGCCGCGACCTTGGCGGACGCGGAGGTCCTTCCTCCTGGCGATCGGGAGGGCGTGAGCGCACTGGCACCACGGCCGCCGCTGCCGCCCGCGACGGCGCCCTCGTCGTCGTCGTGGGCGACCTTGGCGGCCGGCGTGAGGGACTGGAGGCGTGCCCATTGCTGCTGCCATTCAAGCTCCGTCGGGCTCTTGGCGGGCGTCCCTAATTTGGGTGTCCCACCGACGGATGTGGGGACAAGGGCACGCGAGCTGCGGCCCGCGCCGCCGGCGCCAACGCGGCTCTCTGGTGTGCAGCTGCTCGCGGCGACATCCCTCGCGGCAAAGCGTGAGCTCGTCGCCTGGAACGAGGCCGCGTACACATCAGCCACGCTCTGGGCCTCCCCGCCCGAGCTATGGACTATTGCCATACCGGCGGGGGAAGGCTGCGGCGACACGGCGGAGGGCGGTGGCACGGCCGGCGGCATCGCAGCGTAAGCGGCGGGCGGCGGCGGCTGGCCCAGGTATAGACCTGGCGGCTCGGAGCGAGCCATCGCACCAGTCAGCGCGGCAGGCGGCGGCATCGGCGGCGGCATCGGCGGCGGCATCGGCGGCGGCATCGGCGGCGGCATCGGCGGCGGCATCGGCGGGTAGTTGTATGCGGAGGGCGGCGGCTGCGGTGGAGGAGCAAAGGCCGACTGAGGGGCGGGGTACACCGGTCCGGCGTACACCGGTCCGGCGGCGTACGGGTAGCCGCCAGCGAAGCCGCCGCCTCCGCTCGGCATGCCGCCATCACTCCAGCCGCCACCGCCGCTGTAACCGCCGCTGTACGCCGCGCTGCCGCCAGTGTAGTAGGCACCGCCGCTGCTGGCACGTACGTCGGGCGTGCGCGGTGCGAGCTCTGGCGGCGGCTGGAGCGAGCCCCTGCCGGGCACAGGCTCGGAGGGCGGCAGCGGCGGTGGCACCAAATGTCGATCCGTTCGAGGCACGAGCCTCGGATCGGCGCTCAGCTCGGTGGGGCCAGCGGCCGAAAAGGTCGGGTGCGTGCCGTTGTCGAGGTGCACACACGCGACGGCGTGGAAGTCACCGAGCGCGAGGCAGGCGAGACGCTGCCCGCGCCCCACCGGCAATGCGAGCCGCTCGCCGGGCGTCGCGAGCACTGGAGCGAGGCCCAGGGGCAGACCGCCGAAGCCGCCCGCGCCGCCGCCGCCGCCGCCGCCGCCGCTGCCGCTGGGGCCCGTTGAGAGGCACTGGGCGCTGCCGTCGCTGCGCAGCACGAAAGCGTAGCCGCCGCCCACGACCAGCTGCTCCGCGAGCGGCGCCGCCACCTCGCCCGCATCGCGTGTGTCCTGGCTCGCGGGTGTGGGCGCAGCACCGTCGCGGGCGCTCACATGCTGCCATCGGACGAGACGACTCCCCTCAGCTGTCAGCAGCAGAGCGAGCGTGTAGTCGCCGCCGCAGGCGAGCTTGAGCGCGCCGCCGAGCCACACGCAGCGCGTCGGCTGCGGCGGCACGTGCATGGGCGGCCCGGCCGCCGACGCCGTCGCCGCGCTGCCGCCGCCCGTGCCGCGCACAGCGGCATGTTGCCACGTGTAGACTTGCGCGTCGGAGGTGAGCACGGCGGTGTGGCGCGTGCCCGCGGCGAGCTGCACGATCGCCACGTCGCGCAGCACGCCGGCCTGCACGACGCCGCCGCCCGAGCTCACCACTCCGTCCTGCTTCGTGAGCACCGACAAATGGAAGGCGCCGGCGGCGATCAGGCGCGCGCTGCCCGCGGGCAGGTGCGAGAGGCGCGCGGGCGTCTTGGCGCACGCGGAGCCCTCCCAGCCGTCCCAGCCCCACGCGAGGACCGCGCCGCCGCCGTCGGGGCAAAGAGCCGCGCTGTGGTGCTTGCCCGCTGCGAGTTGCGTCGCGAAGGGCACCGCCTCGACTCGTCGTGGTGCCAGCTCGTTGGAGCGGCCGCCGTGGCCGAGTGCGCCCATGAGGCCCGAGCCCCAGCTGAAGACGGCGCCCGCCTCGGCGGTGAGTGCGAGCGTGTGCAGCTCGCCGCAGCACAGCTGCGAAATCCGCCGACCGTTCAGCGGCCCGGCAACGATGCGCGGCGACGAGGGCGGTGCTTCGCCTTCCTCTGCGGTCCCGTCGCCGAGCACGCCGTGCCGGCCGCGTCCCCAGGAGAAGCTCATGGCGGTCGAGGAGGGAGTCCCCATCGTCTGCCAACGTGTCAGATTGTGTGTGTTCTGCTCTTGTTCGGCCGGACTGGTGGCGGCAACCGGCGGTAGAGGCGAGACGGTAGTGGCGAGGCAAAAAAACAAATGATTAGAGGATGGTGAACGCGAACTGCGTGAAATCGTCGTTTTGTCGTTGTTCCGCTGCGCAGGCTGGCCGCCTCCCAGCCGTCGGTTCTGCTATTGCTGGAAGCCGCAGTCGCCATGCCTGGAGCGCCGTTGTCGTCGCTCGTCAAGTACGAGACTCCCTCGCTGCTGACCACCAAGAGCAAGGGTGCCAAAGGTGCCAAGGGCGGCAAGAAGCTGCCGCCCGTCGAGGCGAAGCAGCCGCTCACGCAGACTGAGGACATCCTCAACTCCATCCTGCCGCCTCGGTACGCGCCTGAGCGCCTGTAGCGCTGCTCCCAGTGTAGTTCGCCTGCATGCCGAGCCAGCTGTCCACGCGACTGCGCTCGCGCCCTTATCGCCAGCGTACAGTCCGTACGGCAGCGCAAGGCCCGCCGCTGCGTGCCGCAGCTCCTTTGCCTTTTTCTGGTTCGGTCCTGGCCACGGCTGACCCACGACGTGTGCGCCTGCCGTGGGCTGTCGCAGGGAGTGGACAGAGGACGGGCAGCTGTGGGTGCAGTACGTGTCGAGCACGCCCGCCACGCGGCTGGACGTGATCAACCTGCAGGAGCAGCTCGACCAGCGGCTGCTGCAGCGCCAGGCGCGCGAGACGGGCATCTGCCCGGTGCGCGAGGAGCTGTATGCGCAGTGCTTCGACGAGCTGATCCGCCAGGTGACGATCAACTGCGCCGAGCGGGGGCTGCTGCTGCTGCGCGTGCGCGATGAGATCCGGATGACGATCGCCGCGTACCAGACGCTCTATGAGTCGTCGATTGCCTTTGGCATGCGCAAGGCGCTACAGGCGGAGCAGGGCAAGGCTGACATGGAGATGCGGATCAAGCAGCTCGAGCAGGAGAAGAAGGAGCTCGAGCGCCAGGTGCAGGAGCTCAAGGCGAAGGCGGAGGCCATCGAGAAGCGCGAGGGCGAGCGCCGCGCTCTCGAGGAGAAGAAGCATGCCGAGGAGGTTCAGTTCCTCAAGCGCACGAACGCGCAGCTCAAGAAGGAGCTCGAGACGTACCTGGCGCCCAGCAAAAAGTGAGCGAGCGGCCGACGGCGCCAGGCGCGAGCAGGTGGCGAAGAGCGACGGCGACGGCGTCAAGGCCGGCGGGTGCGGCGCACACAGCCGTTCGACACACGCACCCGAGGCCACATGCGGTGGCCGGGCGAACGGCCGCGGCGATGGTGACGAGCGAGGCCGGCGCTCGACGACGACGACGTGTACGATGCAAAGGTCGGGCCACCGCATGTGTTTGGGACAGCGCGGCTGTGTGCGCTTGTTCGCGGTGACTGTGGTGTGGCGGTGGCCGAGACCTGCTGCGTGTGCCCCCCGGGTCGTCACGCGCAGGAGCTCTCCGGTGTTCGTCAGTCGTCACGGACACGGTACGTGTGTCGTGTGGTGCGTAGTCCCAGAAGTATAATTCAAACATCGATCGCTGCACGAAAGTCCGAAAGAGTCGGGGTCTCTCAAAACTTATATCCACTCACCACTGGAATTGACGAGTAAGTCCCATAGACATAGTCGGCTCACGTGTCACGACCGACCGCACACGCGACGCTACGTTTCAATTTAACCTGACCAGCAGGTTAGCTTCAGTCTAACTTCAGAGATTAGAGCGTTAGCCCTGCACCCGCACTCGACACCCGCACCTGCTCCCCGGCCCCGAGAGCTAACCGAGAGCGAGTCAAGAGTTGATGTGTAGTCTCTGTCGTCTGTGTGCTGGGAGAGACCGACCTCACGTCATTAGCGAAATTGAGTAGCCCGAGCGAGCGAGTACTCAGTACTTGTGTTGACCGAGGGGAGCGAAGCCGTCCTTTGAGACGGTGGTATGGTGAGCGCGGGGGAACCGCGATGTACCTGACTGACTGACTGACTGAGAGAAAACTTTGTAACTTACCAAGCTACCCACACATTGGCAGGACCCCCTGAATTGCGGTGGGTCCTGACTGAGTTGTGTACAGTGTAGTTATTTGTTTCCCGAGCCGCGACGGCGATTTTTGGGCCCCTATAATACCATAATCGATTACCTGCAGCACAGAAATCATCTCCATCAATAGAGTCTGCTGGGACTCAGAGCGAGTACCATACCGTGTTCCACGAGCGGTTGTACCACTGTACCAGCAAGACCACGCTTGGACGCTACACTCGTACGAACATGGTTTTCGAACAATGGCACCAGTGTCCCTCGGCACCCGTGTACGCGCCAGCTGTGGCTTCGAGCCCCAACTAGCAGTCATCCCGGACGGCATGCAATTCTTCGTAAGGCGACAGTTGGCCGTTTTGTAACGTAACTGTAACACTTGTTACTGCGTCCTGATCAACTTCTTGGATCTTCTTGGTGCGAACCGGCACGCAGTCGATTCTGCCTGCCCTGCTCGCGCGCGCAAAGGTATCCGTCTGCACTACCGTCGGCCTGGCCCCAAGCGCAGACGAACGATCATCGCGCGCTCCCATGAAGCTCCCATGCCCAGCGCCGTGCCGCGCGCGCGTGGCGCCATCCCCGCAGCGCCCGCGCCGAGCAATTGCGCTGCTGGGCACGCCCGCGCCAAGCAACTTCGCTGGGCGCGCGCGCACGCGGCGAGCCAACCCAGTGGCCGTACGCCGACGATCGATATTTCGCGCGACTCATTGCGCGCTACCCGCCCGCCTGCCTCACTACGCAGACTACATCCTGAGACTTCAAGACACCGAGAGCTTCGAGATCAATGCTGCGCCTTCTGCTCGTCGCATTACCACTCGTCGTCGCCTTGCCGGCGTTCGACAAACAGGAGCTCAACGCCCTCCAGTTCGAGGTGCTATCTCCGCTTCAGCTCGAGGTGCGATCTCCGCCCAAGTCCCGCCCTCCTCGCCCAGCCGCCACGCGAGATCAACACGATAGCCCCAGACCACTCCACTCCGCACGCACACCACCCGCCTAGCGCACACGTAATCACAATGGACGCGCGTCGGCGCTAGAATGCGGGCAAGATGATCCACCCCACGATCTACGTCGTCACCAGCCTCTTCGGAGCCCAGGGACACCAACCCACAATCCACAGGTGCGCCCCCCAGCCCGGCCGGCCGCCACGCATGCGGCGCAGCTTTCGGTCGGCCCTGCCGCTGCGCGCGCGAGGCCGGTGCGCATGCTGCAGGTGCACGAGCACGAGGCCGCGCGCGTGCGATGTCCGCTCCCGCGCCTGCCCGACTCCGCAGACTCCGCGCCCGCCGCCAGGCGCGACGCCACTTGCGCTGGCCATCGGCACGTGCGAGCGAGCGCGCCGCCTCGCCAGTTTTGCTGACGGCTTGTGCGTTGCTCCCCTTGTGCAGGCAGCCGCAGCTGCAAGAGGTCGGGCTCGACGGCCACCGTGCCCTCAACATCTCCGCCACGACCGGCAGGCGCAACGTCGACACCGCGGTCACGAGGATCCGGCCGCCGTCACGCCCGCGGGCTCTGCCGCTTGGCCGGCGCGGAGCCTGTGCCTGTGAAGCCTGTGAGCCGGGCGCGGTCGTCCTCGAGGGTGCGGCCCCGTCGGCGCACTGCTCGACCCGCTCGCTCACCATCAAGAGCGGCCCCGTCGACTCCGGCCTGGTCATCGGCGCCATGACGGCCACAGCAAGCACCACCGCGGCCTCCACGCCGGCGCAGCCTCTCGCAACGGGTCCACCACATCACCGCCTCTCGCACGACGCCAGCCCACACTCACCCGCGTAGCACTCACCTGCATCTACACCGCACACACCTCCCACTCACGTCACCGCCTGCCACTCGCAGCCCGCTTCCACTCCACCGCCCGTGCCCCAGCTCACACGTTTCTCGTGCCTGCGCGCAGCCCTCGCAAGACAAGACCTCCTCGTCGCCCACCGCGGTCGGCGAGACCCCTGGTTCGTCCTACCAGCTTCATGAGAACAACAACGCCTCGGCCGCCGCCGGCCAAGGCGCCACGCACGATGAGCCGCTTGCGGTGCGCGCAATCACTCGGCTGCACGAGTGCGAGCCAGGCGCCCGCAGCCTGCAGGGCCCGCCCATTACGGCGCCCTCATTCCCAAGGGGACGCCTGTGGCCATCGCGCGTGGCCACCCCTGCCTCCACCCTCCGCATGGCATGTCCACGCCATGCAGTGCTCTCCGAAAGAGCTGACGGCCGAGCGATGGACGCTGCAATATCTCGCCTGCAGGTGCATTCGGACAAGACGACCACCACGGCGCTCTCGCCTTCGCAACCACCGGTATCCAGCCCACCGCCCCCTCCCGTGTCAACACCTCTGGCATCCGCGGCACCCTCTGCCCTTTGCACCAACAGAGTCACTCGCATCGGAATGCCAGCTGATGCCTTGGATGGCTGCTGCGACAACGGCGGCCCGGGCGCCGAGTACCCGGATTGCCAGTACGACATCGACTGCGGCATGCGACAATCGCTGCCACTGCCGACAACCAGTTCACCCCCCTGGTCCACCCCCGGCAAGGACATCTGCTTGGAGACGTGCTTCTGCGCCGATTGCGACGACGGCGGCTCCAGCTCCGAGATGACGCTGTGTGCGTACAGCACCGACTGCGTGGGCTGTGGACCGCGCCAACCTTTGCCACCATCGCCTCCGAGGGCCCAGCCTGGGCCACCATCGCCAAGGGCCCCGCATGGGCCACCGTCGCCTCCAAGGGCCCCGCCTGCGACCCCATCGCCTCCAAGCCTGCGCTCAACTGCTGCGTGCCTTGGAATGCACGCTCGCGGCTCCAATTGCAACGACAGTGGCCCCTGCGACAAAGGTGGCGCCAGCACCGAGTTCTCTGACTGTCAGTATGGCACAGTCTGCGCGGACTGCGGCCTGCGCGCACAGCCGCCCCCGATGCTGCTTTACAATATGTCAGAGCTGCGCTCAGGCAACACCGGCAAGGTCGTGCACTATACCGGCAAGCGCGCTCGCCCCACCGTCGAGGAAGCGGCGCATATGGTCAGCGACGGCAGCGGTGTGCCTTGGGATGCGGTGGAGTGGCTCGACTTTGGCAACGCACTCTTAAGGCTGGGGTCGCTCGTCTTCGCCGTAAGCTGGAGGCGAAATCGGTCCAACCGTAACCAGTGCCTCACCTTGGCATTCCTCATGCTCTGCATCCCGAGGGTCATCGCCATGGAATCGACACGGCCTGATGGCGATGGAACTGCTGCGCATCAGACGGCGTCGGCGCCGCCGCCGAAGCCTCCGCCTCCTCCACCTCCTCCGCCGCCGCCGCCTCCGCCGCCGCCGCCACCGCCTCCGCCGCCGTTTCTCAAATTGTGCACGGATGATTTGAGCAGTGGCGCCTTCTACTTAAATGGCGCACCCATGCTGTGCTCCTACTTCTCAGCACAGCCCTCTGCTTGCGCTTCCTATTCCATCGCGCGGACTACTTGCCCGGTCGCGTGCGGAACGTGCTCGCCTCCCCCGCCTGGCCCCTCGGACCTCATGGTCTTGGCAGGCGCCGTAACGAGCCACCCTGTTGCCATGGCGCACGCAGTACAGTCACATCTACCGATGCCACTCGCCCGGCCATCGCCGCCACCGCGATCGCCTTTGACGGAGCTCGGACGAGCCCTCCCAAGCAGCCAGCATGATGGGCGACAGCTCGCGCCATCCACAACGATCGTGGGCTCCGGGTCGATCGTGGGCAGCGTCGCCTCGGCGTCCCTTGTGCCGAGCCACCGCCGTGAGCTGCAGACCCAGGTGAGCACCGTCTCCAGCCTGACCAATGCACTTGCCAACACGGCGGTTGTACATATTGTCCTCGCCTCCGGCACCTACTACCTCAGCGTCGAGCTCAGCATCACCAGGAGCGTCATCCTCCAGGCAACGCCGGGAGCCACGGTCGTGCTGCACGCTCAAGCGAGCTCCTCCAGTCGGCGTCGTGTGCTGAAGATCGACTTGGGCTCGTCGGACGTCGTGCAACTGATCGGGCTCAGCATCACGGGAGGCTACGCGGATGAGGATGGCGGCGGTGTCCGTGTCTCTGGAGGCACGGTGACCATGTCGTCGTGCACCATCAGTGGGAACACGGCTGGTGGCACTGCGAACGGAGCGGATCGGCGGGGTGGGGGTGTCTGTGTCTGGTCCGGCACGGTGACCTTCTCATCGTGCACCATCACTGGCAACACGGGTAGCGATGGCGGTGGTGTCTATGTCAGGGGTGGCACAGTGGCCTTCTCATCGTGCACCATCACTGGCAACACAGCAAACAGTGAAGGCGGCGGTGTCTATGTCTTTGGAGAGACAGGCACAGTGGCCGTCTCATCGTGCACCATCAGCGGGAACACTGCTATCGGTGCATTGGGCGGTTCTGGGGGCGGCGGTGTCTTCGTCTTTGGTGGCACAGTGGCCATCTCATCGTGCACCATGAGCGGGAACACAGGAAGCCCTGGGCCCAATGTCTATGTCTATGCCTGGGCCAACTGGGGAGCCACCGTCTGTTCCTGGCCAACGACCCCCACAGGCGTCTCTGGCTCAGTCTCAACTTGCTCGCAGACCCAGGTGAGCACCGTCTCCAGCCTGACCAATGCACTTGCCAACACGGCGGTTGTACATATTGTCCTCGCCTCCGGCACCTACTACCTCAGCGTCGAGCTCAGCATCACCAGGAGCGTCATCCTCCAGGCAACGCCGGGAGCCACGGTCGTGCTGCACGCTCAAGCGAGCTCCTCCAGTCGGCGTCGTGTGCTGAAGATCGACTTGGGCTCGTCGGACGTCGTGCAACTGATCGGGCTCAGCATCACGGGAGGCTACGCGGATGAGGATGGCGGCGGTGTCCGTGTCTCTGGAGGCACGGTGACCATGTCGTCGTGCACCATCAGTGGGAACACGGCTGGTGGCACTGCGAACGGAGCGGATCGGCGGGGTGGGGGTGTCTGTGTCTGGTCCGGCACGGTGACCTTCTCATCGTGCACCATCACTGGCAACACGGGTAGCGATGGCGGTGGTGTCTATGTCAGGGGTGGCACAGTGGCCTTCTCATCGTGCACCATCACTGGCAACACAGCAAACAGTGAAGGCGGCGGTGTCTATGTCTTTGGAGAGACAGGCACAGTGGCCGTCTCATCGTGCACCATCAGCGGGAACACTGCTATCGGTGCATTGGGCGGTTCTGGGGGCGGCGGTGTCTTCGTCTTTGGTGGCACAGTGGCCATCTCATCGTGCACCATGAGCGGGAACACAGGAAGCCCTGGGCCCAATGTCTATGTCTATGCCTGGGCCAACTGGGGAGCCACCGTCTGTTCCTGGCCAACGACCCCCACAGGCGTCTCTGGCTCAGTCTCAACTTGCTCGCAGACCCAGGTGAGCACCGTCGCCGGCCTGACCAGTGCACTCGCCAACACCGCCTTCGGCCGCATTGTACTGGCTTCGGGCACCTACTACCTCAGTGCCACGCTCAGCATCACGAGGAGCGTCGTCCTCGAGGCGGCGGTGGCAGGCTCGGTCGTGCTGGATGCACAAGCAAGCTACTCGAGTCAGCGCAAGGTGGTGAGCATCAACCCCGGGTCGTCGGGCGTGGTGCTCCTGAACGGGCTCAACGTCACGGGAGGCTACAACAGTGATATCAATGATGATATGGGCGGCGGCGTGCATGTCTTGAGTGGTCTCGTGACCTTCACTTCGTGCAACATCTACTCCAACTTAGGTGATTGGGGTGGTGGCGTCATGGTGTCCATGGTTGGGAATGGTCTCGTGACCTTCCTTTCGTGCAACATCTTCTCCAACAGAGGTTATGGGGGAGGCGGCGTCTGCGTCTTTGGTGGCAATGCTACATTCACCAACGTCAACATCTACGGAAATCAAATGCATGGAGATCAACTGCGTGGAGGTGGCGTCTACATCTCTGGTGGCACCGTGACGTTCACGTCTTCTAACATCTATTCCAACGTGGCCAATACCGGAGGCGGCGTCTTTATCGCCTACTTCCAGAATCAAGCGTCAGGCACAACCTCAAGAAGCACAAGCATTGCGCTTGTGGCCAGCACCATTCACACAAACACAGCTGCGCAGGGGCCGAATGTCTATGTCGAATCAAGTGGAGCCTCCGTCTGCTCCTGGCCATCGACCCCCACTGGCGTCTCCCCTGAAGGCTCAGTCTCAACTTGCCCGGCACTGCCGGCGCCGCCGCCACCGCCATACCCTCCTGGGGGAGCGCCGTTGCCGCCGCCGCCCTCGCCGCCGCCACCACCGCCATACCCTCCTGGGGGAGCGCCGTTGCCGCCGCCGCCCTCGCCACCGCCGCCGTCGCCGCCGACCGCGGCGGTGAGCACTGTCTCCAGCCTGACCAGTGCACTCGCCAACACGGCGGTTGGCCGCATTGTCCTGGCCCCCGGCACCTACTACCTCAGCGCCACGCTCAGCATCACCAGGAGCGTCGTCCTCGAGGCGGCGGTGGCAGGCTCGGTCGTGCTGGACGCACAAGCGAGCTCCTCGAGTCGGCGTCGTGTGCTGAACATCAACCCGGGCTCGTCGGGCGTCGTGCACCTAATCGGGCTCCACGTCACCAGGGGGTACGCACAGAATGGCGGCGGTGTCTATGTTGAGGGGGGCACAGTGACCATCTCATCGTGCACCATCAGTGGCAACACGGCAGCCTTGTATCTTGGATATGATGATAAGGGCGGCGGTGTCTATGTCCAGGGTGGCACAGTGGCCATCTCATCGTGCACCATCAGTGGCAACACAGCTGGCACTGGATGGGGTGGCGGTGTCCATATCCAGGGTGGCACAGTGGCCATCTCATCGTGCACCATCAGTGGGAACTCAGCTCGCAATGGCGGCGGTGTCCAAGTTGAGGGTGGCACAGTCACGATCACGTCTGCCTCGATCACCGGGAACACAGCTAACAACTTGGTTTCGGGTTCTGGAGGTGGCGGTGTCAATATCAATTCCGCCACAGTCTCAATCGTCAACTCCCAAGTGTATTCCAATCTAGCCAATGGGGGGGGGGTGCTCATCTTGTGGCGGTGGCGGTATAATCGTCTTCGGAGGCACAGTCTCGATCGTGAGTTCCCAGATCTACTCCAACACAGCAAATATCGCTGGCGGCGGTGTCTATGCCCATTCCGGCACAGTCACGATCACGTCGTGCACCATCAGCGGGAACACAGGAAATCCTGGGCCCAATGTCTATGTCGTACAAGCCACCGTCTGCTCCTGGCCAACGACCCCAACAGGCTGTTTTTGCTCAGTCTCAACTTGCCCGTCACCGCCGCCCTCGCCGCCTCCGCCCTCGCCGCCTCCGCCCTCGCCCTCACCGCCGCCTCCGCCC
>Ga0210248_100235_pt1 | contig 46653 bp, 24 predicted proteins | sample ChrtobMetP3_32mM_FD_155493 | JGI IMG/M metagenome (GOLD analysis project Ga0210248, IMG submission 155493) | Chrysochromulina tobin associated microbial communities from unialgal haptophyte culture, Seattle, Washington, United States - P3_32mM | ecosystem: Host-associated > Algae > Haptophytes >...
CTATTGACCCAGAAAGGTCGCCTTTCTGGGTCAATACTAATGACCCAGAAAGGTCTCCTGAGATTCTCCTGAGACGTCGCCCAAAGCGCGCGCATTCTGATCCTGGTCAGCGGCTCCGCCGCGTTTGTCGTGCCCCACCCTCCTCAGACCCGTACTGTCTAGAATAGGGGACTCAGAGCTCGGCCTCACAAGGCCAGCTCTCGGGGCTGATTATTACTTAACATCCCTAACAAGTGTGATGCACAGAGAAGACTCTGCTGCTCTCGTTGCCGCTGCACCTCCTTGCCTGCCTCACGAGCGGCGCTCACACGAGCATAGCGTGCATCGCGCTTCACCTTTGCTGCGTCTTCTGCCCGTGCCTGTGCTGCGGCCCCCGGCCACTTCCATCGCCGCTGAGCGTGCCTGCAGCATGTCCTCCTCCGCGTCGCTCTTCCTCGGCCACCTCAAGCAATTCAATGTGCTCACGCGCCGCCTCAACACTGGCCTCCGCAATGGAGAAGCTCACCAGCTCGCCACGATATGTGGCCACGTCAAAGGTGAGTAGCCGCTCATGCACGGTTGAGCACGTCACGTGATCTAGCTTCTCGCCCGCGCTCGGGGGACTCCCCGCGCCATGGGCTCGGGTGTGCTCTGGCAGGCAGTTGTTCGGCCCCGGAGCGGGGGGCCGTGGGTTACGGCCGCGAGATGCTCGGGCGATGGTTGTGCTGCGCCCTGAGCCCCTGACCGTTGCCGTAGTGAGCATTTGGCATGTCGCCAATCATGCTAGGGTTGTGGGTACCCCGAGCCGTAGCATGAGACGTGGCCGAGACGACACGCCGGTCTCCCGACGGTTTACTTTTGATCGGGAACGTTTCCAACAAGATGGACAACGTTGGCGATGGGCTTGGCGCCAAGAAAATCTACGCGCTGACTCGCACCTGCCGTCGTCAGCCCCATCGCGCGAACGCAGCGGCATCCACCGGGGTTACGACGCCCATGGGCAGCCTTGTGCGCAGCTTTTTGCGAAACTGGCCGTTTACGGTAACTCGACGAAACTTCGTCCGCAACAACTGCTCTAACGAATATTCTACATGTAGCACTGCTACGTCACGTCGACACGCCGGCGTCTCGGTGGCTCCACGCGGGCCAAACTCCTGCCGAGGCGACCACATGCACAGCTCCCGCCGGATGGGTCGACACATCTTTGATGACGGGCATGAGACCTACATGGATGCGCCCCGGCAGCACGGATGGGACTATAGGTCCTGCCCGGGGTCGCATGCGGTGGGGCCCCGCCACGCGTCTCGTCAACGGCTGACGAAACCGAAGTTTCGTCAACGGCCAGACGGGGCGCGCGGCCGGGCAGGTTACGCCACGCGCCTAACGGCAACGGCTAACCACCCACCGCCACCAGGAGGTGTTTCATGCTAATCAAGATAAACGAACAACAACTCTGACATCATAATCTAAGTTAAGCACTTAACGCGGTTATGAAGGGCAGAGAGGGCGAGAGACGATTGATCCAAATCCACTACACTCGATGCGATCATCACGGCGTTTGATACGACTATTGCGACAACACGCGATACGGCGAGGGCCGCGCGTCCCCCCGCAGCTTCCTCACACACCACGTCGCCAACATCTCCACCGCCATCCAAACCGCGCCCGACGCCCAGACCATCCTCAACGCCGCCAGCGCGCGCATGCTCCGTGCCTCGTTTGGGGTCATGTAAGGTGTGTGTATTCTGAGCGGGCAGTAACAGTGCCGTAGCACCGACTGTCGCGTCTGTCGTGTTAACGTTCACGCTCTTCGACAGTGGCGGCGGGGTTCCCTAACGCTTTCGTTTTCGGTGCCTAGTTTGCCACCCGCGCACGAAGCGCTATTTTTAACCCGTACATAGCGCGAAGACTTTGCAGTCCGTACCCTGTACTGTGGTATAGGGGGACTAGGAGCCCGGCCCATGGCCGGCTCCCGTGGGGCTGTTTGATATAACTTCAACATCCCTATTCCATGCCCTATTCACAGATGCGCAGCACAGAGAAGACTGCATGCGACCGGGTACCGTTCCTTCGGGTTTACCTCCCGTATCTGCTATCTCCCGCGACCGACTCGCGCAGAATACGGGGCATGGACGCGTCCATGATCGAGGCTGCAACTACATTTATACACATGCGGCATGGCTGCCTCTCGAAGTCCTGTCAGTGTGGCGCGCCACCCATGCGCTCCACCGTGGGCAACACTCCCTCAACATCTTCTTAATGCAACGGTGCAGCTGCCAGTCAGCGCAGTAGGGACCCAAATCTCACATGAGACATGCGCGTAGGTCGCTAACTCGCGCGCGTGATTGTTGCTATTCAGGCTGGGCTCTCAGCACTCAGCTTTCCAGATCTCCCATGCGCACAAGGCGCAGATCGGACTCAACCATCTCTCGGCAGAGCTCCTCAACCGTTGTCGTTGGCACCCATCCGAGCTTTTCCCGCGCCTTGCGTGGGTCACCCAGCAGTTGTGCGACCTCAGTTGGCCTATAGTATTTGGGGTCAATACGCACTCGGAGCTGCGCTGGTACAGTGCTGGCGTTCTGCACATAGCGCGCCCACCCGGTCTCATTGCGACCTTTGCCGCGCCACTCGAGCTCAACCCCAACCATTCGAAACGCAGTCTCGACGAACCAACGTACCGAGATCGTCTTGCCTGTGGCAATGACATAGTCGTCTGGGGTATCTGCCTGAACCATAGCCCACATGGCGACCACATAGTCACGGGCATGGCCCCAATCACGGGTTGCGTCCAGGTTGCCGAGGGTCAGCGTTTGCTGCAGCCCGAGATGGATGCGAGCTACTGCGCGGGTTACCTTGCGCGTGACGAACGTGGCTCCGCGGCGAGGCGACTCGTGGTTGAAAAGGATCCCGTTGGAGGCGTGCATGCCGTACGCCTCGCGGTAGTTGATCACGATCCAGTACGCAAATTGCTTGGCCACGCCGTATGGGCTGCGTGGGTAGAACGGCGTCGTCTCTCTCTGAGGCACCTCCCGAACCCTGCCAAATAGCTCTGACGTGGAAGCTTGGTAGAATCGCGTGCGCGCAGAGAGCCCTGCTGAGCGGATCGAGTTCAGCAAGCGCAGGACGCCGACGCCATCGACATCCGCCGTGTACTCGGAGGTCTCAAAGGACGTGCGCACGTGGCTCTGCGCGGCGAGATTGTACACCTCGTCTGGCTGCACATCGCTGATAATCTGCAGGCAGCTCATCGAATCAGTCAGGTCACCATAGTGCAGGCGTAGCCGTGCTGACGTCAGGCCGCTGATGCGATGCGTGTTGAAGGACGAGCTGCGCCGGACAATGCCGTGCACCACGTACCCCTTGGACAAGAGTAGCTCGGCTAAGTAAGACCCATCCTGACCCGTGATCCCTGTCACCAAGGCCACACGGGGTCGGCCGGCGTCTTTCGTGAGCATCGCGGGGGCACGCACCACACCCATAATCGGATCCTGATGGAGCGCTTGTGGCAAGGAGTGCGGGCGATTTGGATGGCTGAGTGTGAGAGCACAAAGCTCTCGGACGTATTGATCCACAGATCGCTGCATCTCTGCGTTCTTTTCTTTGTTATCTTTGATGGAGCGCTGCTGACCATTACAGAGCGCCTCGCCTTTGAAGTGATCCATGCTGTAGAGGCTGCGATGCCACTTATCATACAGCATGAGCTGCTTTCCACTATAGGTCCACGGCACATGCTGGCCCTTCCGCCATGTGGACGTGTTGTGCCATCGACGGACGAGCTCGTTCCGGGCGTCGCCCGGCCGCACGCTCGTGAAGATGCGATAGATGCCACCAGATGGAATCTCCGCCTGCGGGGCACGATAAAGAAACGTCCTTTCGCCGGTGATGTTGGGCGGCGTCAGGCGCGTGTCCCGTGCAGTGCGGATCGCTCCTCCACGAATGCGAGACCGCCAGACTGTACGCGCGACCGAATCCGCCTCAAACCATGTGGCGAGCCCCGTGTGCAGCTGTCTGCAAGAGCTCCAATCAAGGTACTGGTACTTTGTAGTTCGATAGCGCACGATGAAGGCATGCATTGTGGCCAGTAGGACGGGCTCATGGCGCCTGGCGATGATGAGGATAGGGTTCATCAAGCCAGGTGTTTGACTGCCGACGGTGACAAACTCTTCGCCTGGTTGCACCATGTGGTCCAGGCTTACCACTGGCTCGACGTCTACGTCCGCGTACACTCCCCCGTGCACGTACAGATAGAAGACCCTAAAGATGCAACCTTTGATCTGCCCCGGCATCTTCTTGTAGAATTGAGCAATTTCGGCGCCAAAGTGTTCGAGCAGAAAGCTGTAACATTCGACGTCACCGTGCACTATAAGCTTGAAGGAGGGATTCATCGAGAGCCATTTGCTTTGGACGACAGCAGGCACCGCCTCCACGGTCTTGAAGCAAATGTGGATGACGCGAGGAATATCGGCGGGCCAATAGGCCTCGTGTTGTTGGATAGGCCCCGCCATGGCAAGGTAAGTAGCCTCGTCAAGGTAAGTAGGCCTCGTCAAGGTAAGCAGCGCTAATAGCAAAACCATGACGTGGAGAAAGTCTCCTGGGGGCGTATACAGTTCCTACAGTTATCTCTTCTCTTGTTGGGAAGACGGAAACAACTTTTTTGCATGCGCCTTTGTAGGGAAGTTTTTTCCAGACGGACAGACAGCTCCGGGCACATGGAGTCTGGGCAAGAGTTTGTCTTTTGTCTCACCGGACCGTACCTAACGCACGAGGCGGGCGACCATCGAGCGGCTAGCGAACCGCCCCCCTTGCGCTTGTGGCAGAGGGCGGTTCGTTGATCCCCCCCTACGAGAAGCCCCCACAAGTATAACAGCCAATACGGCCCGGGGTACATCAGCGAGATGACACCCGGTGACACCTTACCCCCCCCCTCCCGACACATCGAACCCCTCTTTTCCGTAGGGGAAGTTCGGGAGATCTCTGGATTCGTTTGGTTGGTCGTTTGATGGTCTATAGCAGGAGGGAGCAAAGCCCCCACGCAGCATCTTCAAGAAGATGCTCGTGCATCCTTGAAATAAGTACTCGTCGTTGAGGCCGTGCGTGATGGTGACCGCCATTCTGCGAGAGTCGGGCTGTAGGCGGGGTGGACGCGCATCCTGTGCGGTTGTTGGTCCGCATGAATTAATAAATCACTTTTGTATGGAGTCTGGGCTACGGGAGGACGGGGCTCCAGACAGACAGCAGATAGGGGTCTGGGCAGATGACGCGGCAGTGGAACGGCGCGATCGAGAAGAGTTCGGTGCAAATGGCACGACCACGAGTGTCTGGAACATGAGGCGTCGGGGGGCGCCTCTGGGCACTTCCAGCGCTTGCTTTTTAATGCGAAATAAGGGGTTTGGATGGTTTGTGAACTAGAGTATGGGATTTCCACGTTCGAAAGGTTTTGAGCTTGGACAGAGCTAGAACTCAATGGCCGAATGGGAGAGCACGGGAAGCATCTCTGGCTCGAGTTTCGTCCAAATGTGTACACCATGAGCGGACTACCTTAACGCTTAAGCTTAACTGTACTGATTTATAACTGATCATTGCGAAATCTGATGCACCGACGAGAGCGAGGCAGAAGGACCACGAGGCGATGGCATCGGTGCACGTCGAGGCTCGAGGGTGTGGTAAATCGCCTTTTTTGTTTTTAGATGTTACATGTCTTGTGGAGACGTGACGTCGGTGAACGCATGAGGACGGTGAAGACTATCGTATTTATAACACGAAACACCCTAACGCCGCTGAGAGATCGATCGCGCGTTGCAAATCGCGCGTCGGGTGTCGCCGCGCCGGCGCGTCCGTCCATCTCACGTTAATCAACGTTTCTTGGCGTTTCCGCGCGCTCGCTCGTGACTAGCGCGCGACACCGACAGCTGACACGCGAGTTGCGGCGCGACCGGTCCGGATTCCGGACTCGCGCCGGCCACCCAGCGGTGGGGGTCCAGAGGTCCAGCGTCAACCAGCGTCTCGGGCGCCGAGGCATACACTGTGCCGTTCTGGTCGGGTGTCGGCACCACCGTTTGCTACACATCCGTATGCTACTCAACCGTATGCTACAGCACTGTGTACTGCCTCTCCCTCGTGCGGGTCTGTGTGGGCTCAGAGGCCTGCCAACACCACGGGCGCCGGTCCAGGAGCTTGGCGTGCTGGCACGCTTAAATGCACTGGCGCGTGCGCTAGTGATGCAGGCGGCGTTGGCGCTGGTACTGGCAGTGGCGTCCGGGGCTGCGCCGCTGGTGCCGCCGCAGCCGACGGCGCTGCTGGTTTGGGTGGCCGCAGTGCGTAGAGGAGTGGAAGATCGGCACCTGACGACAGAGTTGTTCCGACCTGCTTGGGCAGTTGGGTCTGGTGCGCCAGTAATGAGCGCGGAAGAGCTTCGGCGCTGCAGCTAGCCTCCTGCAGGAAGACTGAGAGACTATGATTGTACCCGTTGAATGCAAGGTACTCCCGGATGAGCTCATTCAAGACAATATTGGCTTCCGGCACGCCCGGCCGCACATCCTGAGGATCATCGAGCGCCGAGAAGACTTCGGCACGCATTTGGGCGCGCATCTGGTTCCAAACGCCGCGACGGGCGAGACTCTCGCGGAGGGCAGCCTTAAGCTCGGCTGTGGACATCGCCCCAAGATCGCGGTCTCGACAGCGATTGCCGACCTTCTGAGTGACTTAGCATCTGGCGCCAAAGAAAGTGTGCAATAGTTCACACTCACACGTAGAACGAGAGTCATCGTGCGTTTCGTTCGTTCGTTTCAGGGCCCTCTCGGCCAGACACACACCCACAAGCCCCGAAAAGGCGTGCGTGGGAGGCGCTCACAGGGCCCGCTGTCGGCCCATCGAAAACTTCAAGAACGTGTGCATGCGCGGTCGAGCGAGAGGTGAAAAACGGCTCGGCAGACTCTTTTTTCATGTGTTCTCGATTCGGTCGCGTCTCGCTCTCCAACACATGCAGCCGAAGCCGGTCGAGGCAATGCTGCCGGAGGCAATGCCGCCGCCTCCGCCCGGGGCTCTGATCTCCAACATTGTAGAACAGTCGGTCGAGAGCATCAAGGCCGTCGGCGTTGCGACCGTTCACAGCGCCAAGGCCATTGGAACCACCACGTTGAGCCGAGTCGCATCCGCAGGCAGCCTTGTCGCCACAGGGCTCGAGAAGACGGGCGTGACTGCGGGCTTCCAAGCGGTCTTTGGCAAGGGCATCGACAAGTCGGATGCAGGCCTGGAGGCGGCGTTTGTTAAGGTGGACACGGACAAGAGCGGCAAGATCGACCACGCAGAGATGAAGGCATACATCCAGAGCGTGTACGAGAAGGCCGTCGATGACAAGACCATCGGCGAGATGATGGCGGCGGCAGACACGAACCAGGACAGCGAGATCGACCTCGCCGAGTTCAAGATCATGATGCGAGCTGGACCCAAGAACCAATCAGAGGGAGCCATCAAGGCTGTAGGGGTGGCGACGCTTGAAGCCGTCGGCAGAGGCGTCAAGGCTACCGGCGGCTTTGTGGTCGTCGGACTCGAGAAGACGTTCGACACTCTCGGCGTCACCCAGGGCTTTCAGGCTGCTTTTGGGGATGATATTGACAAGTCGGATGCAGGCCTGGAGGCGGCGTTCGCCAAGGTGGACACGGACACGAGCGGCAAGATCAACGCTGAAGAGATGAAGGCGTACATCCTCAGCGTGTACCCGAAGGGCCTCAACGACCGAAAAATCGCTCAGATGATGGCAGCAGCCGACACGAACAAGGACGGCGAGATTGACCTGGCCGAGTTCAAGGTCATCATGCGCGCTGGGCCCCCTGTCGGCGCCATCGATAACTTCTTGAACATGTGCATGCATCCGCCGAGAGAGATTGAAGAGTGGGCAATCCCTCCACCACGCTCCCCCCCTGCCCTCACAGCGCGCGCTGTCTCTCCAACCCGCCACGCGCTCTCGCCGCCACGTCAGACTAAACGCTGACTAAACTCTGACTAAGCCCGCCACGTCAGTGACTATAAAACGGCCGACGGAAAGCTCACAATCGCACCCGCGCCGTACTTCAGGACACGTGAGCGGTTGTCAGCCGTGTTGGAAAGGTCCCGACATAGTCCCGACGTGTGCCCGGTCGGTACGCACGCGTGGCCCCTGGCCTGTGGCGTGTGGCTGTGGTATATGGGTTCACCATGCGTGCTCCTTGGGGCGCTGTTTATTTGTGGTGTGAGCCAATTGGTTCGAATTGGTTTCGTCCGCGGAGGATTTGAATCCGTGCGAGCTCCGACCCGCCGCGAGCTCCAGCTCGGAATCAGCCATGAAAAGGAGCCACGGCGGCTAAAATATGTCGGGCCATATGCTTGCATGATGTTCACAGCTTTTTGTATATTAGCACGGCCATACTGCGACGTGCGAGTCTACAATAATCGCGTGTGTTACTGCGAGTGTTACAAAAATCGCGAGCGGGCCCGGCGTGCCGTCGGCCACCGCGCGTGTGCCGGCTGCCACCCGTAGCCGCCCGGCCGTCGTCTCTCAGCGTCGTCACCGGCGTCAGACGGTCTGAGACCGGACGCGTGACCGCTTTTCACACGTCGGCGCACCCTCCGGCCCGCACCGCGTGCCGAGACCGGACGGAGGGGCCCGCGCGCACAGCTCCCAGCTCCTGTGTTACGACTACACGCCGCGACGCCGGGCGCCGGCGTCGTCAGACAGGCTTCGTTCCCAGCAGCACATGCCGGCGACGACGTAACGCAGCTTTTTGTAACACATGCGGACGCCGGCCCTCAACTTGAATCACTTCTAGTTGACAACTAGTCCTCATCCATCCTGTGGGTCAGCCTGACACCGCTCCGCTGCGACCTGCGTGCTGGCGCTGCTCAAGGCCTCAAGCTACACTCTCGCCCAGCGGGTCCCTCGCCCCTGGACCCCACGCATCCGTTCTTCCGCCCCGACAGTCCGAGGGTGCTTCCGTCGCGTGTCGTCCTACTTGCCACGATACTCCTCAAAAAACCGCCAGCAAATGAAGCCCTTGCCCTGCTGCTCGCTGTACCGCTCGACGCCGCGCTGCAGCTTCTCCTTTTGCTGCACGTAGTAATCGAGCACAGTCTGCGCAACCTCCTGCTTCGAGAGCAGCTCCATGAGGATGTACTGTTCTACAAAGTAGGGTCCGAAAGCATCGACGCCCTTGCCCTTGGCGCCAGTCTTGTCGACCAGCACAAAGCCCAGCTCATCCGCCACAAACTGGATGTCGTTGGCGAGCGGGTGGCTTGGTAGGTCGTGTGGGTTGAACTGGTCTTTCATGCCGAGCAGGTACACGCCAGGGCGGACGCCAGCCAGCGTGTACTGCGGCGTTTGGCGCACGTGGCTAGCCAGCACTTGCACGTCGAGCGCCGCCGCGCCGCTGCTCGAGCCGCCGCCGGACGTGCCGCCGCCACCGAGTCCCTTTGTAACGTCCGCCTGGGCGATGTCGTCGACAGTGCGCAGAAACTGCTCACGAACCCGCGGCGCGGAGCTGGTCTCGATCTCGGCGGCGAGCTCGCGCACCTCGCTCGAGATGTACTCGGCCATGATGTGGTGTGAGTAGAGGAACTGGACTGTGGGGAAGAGATTGATGTAGCGGCGCTCGCCCTTGACGGTGTAGCGCACCTTGAAGATGGGCTTCGCGAGGGGCAGCCCGAGCCAGAGCTTTGGCTTGTCCGCGCTCGGGATGAGCGTGTCGTGGAAGTAGTTGTCGCTCTCGGCGAGCAGTGAGAGTTGGTTGCGCTTGTCGAAAGCCTGCATCGTGTCGGCATCGTGGCTCTTGTTCTGCTGCTTCTGCTTCTGCTTCTGCTGCTGCTTCGTATACGAAATCTCCATGGTCCCCTCTACGTCCCCTGAGAGATGCCGTAGGAACTCGTCGTGCACATCGCCTGAGAGCGCCTTGCGCTGCTCAAACTTCATCGTGACGATGTGGCGGAGGAGCGTCTGCACCACGGCGGGGCTCAGCACTGCTCTCGATACGGCGGGGACGGCGGAGCGTGAGAACTTGGTCGCGAGGATGTGCGTGAGCATCGAGAGTGGCGCCGACGTGCCGCAGATGGCGCGGCTCAGGTTGCCCTCGTGCTTCGCCACCTTGGCGCCGATGGTCATCTCCATCTTCTCGAGGAACACGTTGACAATCTCATCGGCGAAGTAAAACTTGTCCTGCGACAGGTTGAAGAGCGACACGAGTGTCTGGTAGATGGACGAGAGGTTGCCAGCCATCTTGCGGTCGCAATTGTGCACGTACAGCTGACGCGTGAGCGCGAGCTCCTTGATGTCGACGTACCCGCTCGGTGCGGGCGGCAGCGCGTCCGCGCGCGAGGCACTCCCTGCGACCTCGAGCATGCCAGTGCTCACCACAGCGCCACACCCGACCTCGAGCCCACTCTTGTAGATCGAGAAGCGCGTCGCGTTCATGGTGCGCGAACGGCCCATCGCCTGCCAGATCTTCGAAAAGTCGTCCACGTCATGGGCGAGGACGACCGACTTGAAGAAGAGAGGACGGCCGAACTGCTTCTGATACGCGAGCTGGAAGGGGACATCCTTGCCGATCACGTTGCGATTGTCGACGAAGAAGAAGACCCGCTCGCGCAGCGCCGCGCCGTACGTCTTGCACAGGTGCTTGTAAAACTCCTCATCAAACTGCACGTCGTTGTCCGAGTCCATGTAGAGCACCCGGTCCGCCCCATCCGCCTGGTCGATGTGGTAGAGGAAGTGAAAACGATCCGACCCAAAATGGCGCACGAGCAGGTCACGCACCTCGTGGATGGTCGTCTTTTTGAAGACGCCGCACAGATCGACGAGCACGTTGAAGCCCGCGAGCGACGCCTCCGCGCCGCCCTCGTCCGTCATGCTCTCGGCGCACGGCTTGGCTCCCGACAGCTGTGAACGCACCTGTGAACGCACCCGGCCGACCTCGCCCTCGCTCTCGATGCTCCCGGCCGACTCGCGCCCCTCGCGCTTGGCGAGCTGCATGGTGCGCGCGAGGTCGGTGAGCCACTGCTCGGCCTCACGCTCCAGGACCGTCGCCAGGATGGCGAGCTCGTCCAAGCCGCCTTGCATGAAGGCCGAGTGCACGTACTCGACAAGCACATTCGAGTTCTTGCCCTGGAAGCGCTGGAAGCGTTCTTTGAAAGCATCGGTCGGCAACTGCTCCGACGCGTAGACGTAAAAGGAGCGGTCGATCATGTCCGGGATCGCATCCTCACGCCGGCTCCGAAGGAATGCAAACGTCGGGTAGTTGTCGATGAAGGGCGTGCCGGTGAAGCCGATGCAGTCAAAGTTGAAGATGACGTCGATCGAGTTGACCGAGCGTGAGCGGTCACGAATCTCCATTCGGCGCAAGATGATCTCGTACAAGTAGCGCATGAGGCCGTCCCGCGTCTCGGGATGCTTGAGCACGAGAGCGGAGAGCGACGTGTGCCCGTACACGAGGCCGTCGTAGTCGAGGAAGTGGAGGTGCTGCTGCCAGTACTCGAAGCTGATGAACTTTCGCTCCTGCTGGAACAGGTCGTCGTACTTGGCCACGTCCTCCATCAGGATGTAGTAGGTGAGGTAGATGGTGCGCTCCACGTCCGAGTAATAGCTCCCCGGCATCGCGCGGTTGACGGACGCGTACGGGCGCGCGATGAGCGAGCGGTAGCCCTCAATGTCCTGAGCGATGTTGGTCGTGCAGTGCCGGAGGGTCTGCTCGTTGAAGATCCCGAAGCTCTTGTTGATCGAGCGCGACTTGTCTTGAATCTCGACATGGATGGACGCGAGCTTCGCATGCAGTTCCGTCCAGTACTCGGGGTTGGCCGTGCTAGGCCCACGCAGCTCGTCCGGTAACGGCCGGCCATGGTAGACGGCGCGGCTCACCTGATGAGGAATGAAATCAGAGGTCATCAGAGGTCATCAGAGGTCATCAGAGGGCGCGGCTCACCTCGAAGTACCGCTCAAGTGTTCCCTTGGAGAAGGCGTTCGCCTTGTTGGAGCAGATGTTGAAGACGAGCTTGTCTGCGTCGAGAAAGTCGTCCACCTCGTCGACCACAATCAGAAAGTGCTCGCGGTGCGGCCGGACCTTGGCGCAGATCTCGTCGTACGTGAGCGCCTTTTTGAACTGGTTGAACGACGAGATGAAGATCTGCTTCATCGGGCGAGCGGCACCTCCTGCCGCGGGGCGCTGCAGCCCGAAGCGCCCCGTCGCATTTGGCACGAGCTGCACGTCCTCGTGTAGCAGCGCCATAATGTCGTCGTACACGCGGTACTCCTGCTTGAAGTTGAGCGACAGGCAGTACCGGAAGACCTGGGCGCGCGCGTCGGGCACCAAGTGCTCGGGCACAAGGACCACAAGGACGTGCTTGGGAGCACCGCCTCTCGAGAGGCGCTCGTGCGCCTCGACATTGTTCGAGAGGAAGAGCTGGCAGAGCAGCGGCAGGATCACCTTCGTCTTCCCGGAGCCCACCTCCGAAAAGTGGAAGCAGGCGTCCGCGGTCAGGATGTGGTGCAAGAAGGCCTTCTGCTTGTCGGTCGGCACGATCTGGTACGCGCCCTCTGCGAAGCGCTGGTAGCGCGTAAAGTTCTCGCAGAGCACGTCGATGAACTCGGTGAGCGGCCGGTCGGCGTGCTGGCGCAGGTCGAAGAACTGGCGCTCGAAGATGGCATCGTACTGCGGGTTCGAGCTCAGTTGGAGCGCGTACCGAATCGCTTCCTTCCATGGGCCCGTGATCTTGACGACACCATTCTCCTTCTCGATGAAGCCGAGCCGGATCGAAGCGCGGCGCAGGTAGACGAGCACGAGGATGAAGAAGGAGACGTTGCGAATATAGATCGCCAGGTCGAGCAGGTTGATGAGCTGCTGCTGCGACTGCACCTGCAGCAGGTAGTCGGGGAAGAAGACGACCGTCTTCGATTCGGTGCGTAGCTCGGAGAGCTTGCACGTCTTGAACACGTGCTCGTCGTTCAGGTCGATCAAGATCTGCTCGGAGGTGATGAGCTCGATGAGCTCGTGCTTCATGCCGTAGTAGTTCTCGTTGAACTGGCCCGCCTTGTCCACCAAGTAGTGGATGTTTCGCGAGGTGAATAGGATGACGTCCTCCGAGTCGGCGTACTTGAAGCACGGGATGAACGAGATGGCCTCGTTGAAGAAGATCGTGGCCACCTGCACCGCGATCCGGTTGATCCGGATCCGCGTCTCGCTGGCCGCATTGACCTCAACGAGCAGCGCGTTGTCGGCGATGAAGATGAGGTACTGGTCGAGGTGTGCGGCGAGCGTCTCGCTCGTACGCCGAGTGGGTGCGACGAGCAACGACGAGTCGACGGCGCGCAGCACGTTGGAGATCTCAATGTACTTGACCATCGACTGCACGGGGGTCGCTGCGTCGAAGCGGACCACGTGCAGGTGGATCTCCGGCTGCAGCGGGCGCACGTCGAAGACGGCCAGCTCGCCGTACAGGACGAGCCCCCCCTTCTCCGAGAACGTATACTGCTCGGTCAAGTGCGCGAGGTACTCGGAGGTTGCCTTGGAGAAGTTGCGCGGGATGATGATGCGGTAGTCGCCGTTGCAACGCACCTTGTAATAGTCGACCTCGACGCTCTTGTTGATCTGACAGAGCGAGACGTAGAGCTTGCACATGAGCACGTACTGCTGGTTGGCCGGGTCGGCGTTCAGGCAGCGGATGAGCTCAAACGTCTTCGAGTTGACCGAAAAGTTCTTGTTCACGATGAATTTGTAACTCGCCTCGAAGAGGAGTTCCTCCACGCGCAATCTCGTGACCACAAGGTCGGCCTGGTTCTTCTTGTCGAACTCGTTGATCCAGTTGGAGACCTCGACCTGCAGCTGTCGCTTGTCGACTGAGCGCGCCGCGCCACCGCCACCGTCGCTGCGGCTGCTGCTGCTCGCACCGCCCGTCCGAATGCCCCTCGCTGAGGTCGCACCGTCGCCGCTCGCCGCGCGCAGCGACTGCAGCAGCGGCAGATTGAGCAGCGACGCATAGTCCTCTGCGAGCCCAAAGTCGATGAGCAGGGAGAGCAGGCACAGATTGATCACGATGTCGTCGGACTTGAAGCGCACGCCGGCCGCGCGCGAGAAGAGGCCCACAATCAGCGAGCGCAGGTAGTTGTACTCGTACACGCGGTCCGTGAGCGCCACGATGTGCTTGCTCCCGCGCTTCTCACGGCTCACGTACGGCATCGCCTCGCCAACCGATGTCGCGACGGCGAGGTCCATGTCGTTGCGCCCGTAGCCGACCGAAGGGGCCTCGATTGGCCCGTAGTGGTAGAAGGAGTGGCCCGGCTCGAAGAAGATCTTTTGGCACGAGATGGCGAGGAGCGCGCGGATGTCCTTACCGAAGACTTGCGTCGCGTTCAGATCCGGGTTGTGCCAGTAGCCTTCGGCCAGGCTCAGGAAGTGCATCAGGGTGTTGTATTTGGAATAGGTGTGCCCCTGCCCAACATGGATCGCGATCGTGTACTTTTGCTCGAGGTCCTGGGACGCGCCAAATGTCGACTGGTGCGAGCGCAGCGTCGAGCGCGCCATCTGGTTGATGCACTCCTTTTCGAACTCATACTCCTGCCGCCACGACTGCTTCGACATCATGTCGACCGAGTACCACGCCGTCTGCGTGAGGGCGTTCACCTCCTTCTCGGCGGGTACGAAGGGGCTCAGCCCGAGCCCGACAAACTCGTTGAAGAAGGCGGCGCTCATAAACGACTCGAGGAAAAACTCGTAGTGCTTCGACGCCTGGAACTTGGCAAGCGTGAGGAACTTGTCGTAGTCGGGCAGCTTCTGCGTCGAAAAGTACGTCTTGCCCACGAGCAGCTCGTTGACCGCGTGCACACGCGCGAGCACCGCCTTGTCGTCGAAGTGCTTCTTGCCTGCCATCGAGACCAAGTCGATCTCGTACGTGTAGTGGTGCAGGTCGACGAGCTCGCGCTGCCCAATCTCGAACTGCGCCATGAAGTAGTAGTCGCGGTACTTGTTGATCGCGCGCTTGGCCCCGACGCACTGCCTCACATGCGGCGCGAGCTCCTCGTAGAAAGCGAGCAGCTGGTTCTTGCGCAGCGAGTTGAACTCGGCGAAGCAGCCGATGTCGCCCGTGATGTTCGAGTTGAACCCGAACATCAGATTGGCCGCGCGGTACTTATAGTAATTCGAGCGCGCGAGCTTGAAGACGCCCTCTTCGATCTGGCAGACGGACTGGAGAGACTTTGTGTTGAGCGAGGAGGCTACCTCGCCCATAAGCTGGCAGCGCGCGTACGTGTGCAACATCTTGGTTTCGCGGTAGTACTGGAGCGTGCGCGAGTGCTGCAGCTCATAGTCGGGCACCGGCAGCCCCAGCTCCTCAAGGTATCCCGTGAAGACACCAAAATAGCTCGCGTGACGGTAGCGATGGAAGTCGCAGACCAAGTTGCTATTCGAGAGCGGGCGCAACAAGAGCGTCGACGAAGGCCCCTTTGTTGCCGAGGCAGCAGCAGCAGCGCCGGCGCCGCCTCCGCTACGATGCTCCACAAAAAACTCAAGGAGCAGCCGGCTCATGGCACTCGTGGCATCGCGCAGCTTGTCGGGGTAGCGCACGTCGACAGACTGGAGGTCGCCGTGCAGCTCGGTGCAGCCCACCTTGCAAAGCACCGCGAACAGGAACGTTTGGAAGTAGCACGTGTTGCCCGTCAGCTGCGTCGACATCGCGCGTGGGTCGCGCCGGCCGTTGATGAGCAGCCATCGGTTGAGGTTGAGGCCGAGGGGCTTCAATCGAACTTCGCTCAGTGAGTCGGGACCGTCGATCTTGTTGATGTTGCGCCACAGGTTGTAAATGGTCCGGCGCGTCGGATTGGAATTGTCGCCGGTGTAGTGATTCTTGTTCTCCTGGATGTGCGTGTTGTCGCCGTAGCCACACTTGAGCATCATGAAGAGTACAAACTTTTTGAACTCTTCGGGTTTGCTTATGTATCCAAGCGAGGGCTTCAGAGGGTCGTAGAAGATGAGCGAATGCTTCCCAAGCACCTGGAAGGCGGTGAAGTGCGCGTCGATGCAGCACGTCACGAGCATCTGATGTTCTGTCACGTGCTCCAGCAGATCCTCGTAAAGCATGTTCTTGCGATCGTAGAGCACGTTGTTGAGCATGTCCACCTCGAGGCAAGAGCTGAAGAACTGCGCGACCGAGTTGTAGTTTGAGTGGCCCTTGTCAAAGTAGCCATCCGAAGAGAATAACAGCAGCGGCGAGAACGTAAACGGATAGCACTCGAGCTCAACTTGACCACCCGATTCCTCCATGGGCGTGGCATCACCGGGCCCAACAAGACCTTCCATCATACGGCGGCGCTTCGGCGGTGACCGCAGATGGCGCGGAAGGAAGGCGTCCTGCGGCGTTTGAAAAAGCGCGCTCGCCACGCTATTCTCGTCCTGGGCGGGCTGGGCTGCCGCGCGGGAGGAGAGCACTGACTCGCGTCGTCGGCACTTCGAGAAATTCTTCGCATCGAAGGCGAGCGGGCGCCGTGGCGGGCATCTTCGAGCGCTCTGTCCGGCGAAAGGGTGGGCTGCTGTGCCCTTCATGCGAGTGTGCCGATAACACTTGAAGATAACGCACATCTTTCAGGGCACATAAGGGACACGCGTGTCGTCCGTCGACATATGCATCAGGGGACACTCACACGCCGTCCTCAGTTGAGTGAAGTTGTTGAGCGTGTGTGTGCACGTCTGCGAACATCTCTGCGTGCGCTGCACACCACACTTTCGCTGCGCGTCTCCGTGAGGGTGCGTGCACTTGCCATCTAGGCGAATAATGTCCCCCAGATCACGATGAAGAAGAAGAGCACCGCAAAGATTTTCATCATGAGCCCACGGTTACCCTGCATGTTGCGCCAATACAGCTGCAATTGCTCGTGCCCCATAGTCACATTGGCGAGCGACTCCTCGACGTTCTCGTCAACTCGCTGGATCATCTCGCCATGCGACTGCACCATCGTGCCGAGCTGCTGGAAGATGTTGCCGAGCTCCGCGATAGTCGTTTGAACGGACTCTACCGCCTGGGCTCGTGACTCGTAGTACGTGCTGTTCAGAGGTACCATCGCCTGCTGCTGCATCTGCATGCCACTCATGTCGATGGCCACCTCACCGCCACCGTCTCGTGGAGGCAGCCCTAGCGGCCGGGCGGCAGGGCTCGCCCACACTGCACCATCGCCGAAGTTGCCGCCGGCGCCGCTGCCGCCGTCCGCGCTGCTGCCGCCGCCGCCGAAGAGGGCGCCGCCGCCGCCGTTAAAGTCGGGAGGCGGCGCCGCGACGCCGAGCTCGAAGATGGGAGCGGGCGGCAGCCCACGGCTCGCCGAAGCGCCGCCAAAGCCACCGGCGCTCGTGCAACTCCCCGGCGTGAGAGTGGCGCTAGCACGTCCCGGTGTCGCCGGGCACGCGCCGCCGCCTGGTGTGAAGGAGAACTGGTTGCGCCGGCTCTGGAGCAGCTGCATGTTGTTCGAGCGCGTATGGAGCACCTCCTGAAACTCCTTGGTCGCGTCCATTAGGCGCGTCTTGAGCGAGTCCATCACGCTCGTCGAGTGGCTTGCCCTCTGCTTCGCGCGGTCGGCCTTGGCGGCCGCCATCGCGCTCTGCAGCGAGGCGAGCTGCCCATTGATCGTTTGGATGTCCTGCTTGATGATCATCGTGAGCTCGTTGATCTCGATCGTCGGATCCTCAAAGAGGGACTGCGATTGCGCGAGCTGCGTCAGCTTGGACAGCTTGTCGGCGATCAAAGCGGTGCCGGCACCAATCTGCGACGCCGCCGCCGCAAACTCCGAGCGCTTGGAGGGCGGCCGCGACGATGAGATCTGGTGCTGCGCCTGCTGATGCGCACGCCGCGTCGCGACAATGCGCTGGAACTCGGCCGAGCGATCTAAGGCCATTGTTGCTTGTGTGTAGAGTCGACCCGAGGGCGCCCATGGCCAAGCCCAGATTTTCGGAGTTGCTGTGAAAGATAGGTGTGAAATTTCATGCGTACCCCTAGTCCACGTACCAAGCGTACCCCTAGTCCACGTACCAAACGTCGTCCTCATCCTCATCTGTGGCAGGTCGAGGACGTTCTTCCCGTAGGCCCAAGCCTGTGCTACCCGAGCCTGATCGAGCGCCATGGCGAGCGCGTTCGCGAGAAGCCGCGCCACCCCGCGGCTCCTTGGCTGACGAACCCTTCTTTTTAGCGCCCTTGCCCTCACCCTTGGCCGGGTCGCCGTCCGATGCCGCCGCTGGCGCTCGCCCCTCCTTGGGCACAGAGGGACTTCTAGCCGGTGTCGACCTTGAGGCCGCTGCTTTTGACGCCGGGGTCGACCTTGAAGCCGCAGCTTGTGATTGGGATGTGCCGGTCGGTCCGGACGGCTCATCCGGGAAGAGCTCCTTCATGTGGGCTGAGACCTCATCGAGGAGCTCGATGCCCTCCTCGCCGGGTCGCGCCGTCCCGAGCAGCTCGTCCAACTCGTCCTCCAGCTCTCGGCGTGGCCGTGCCTCAGGCGGCCCCACGCGCGCGCCACGACGCTCTGCCGACGGGCGCTCACCACGACGCTCTGCCTCGTGAAGCCCCAGGTCATTCACACCGGCCAAGGTCGGCGAGGCCTTGGATGTCGTGGTCGCCACCGTCTCGGTCGCTCGGCTCTTGGGCTTGGCCTTGGGCTTGGCTGCTTGGGCTTCGGCCGCCGCCGCCGCAGTCGCCGCCGCGGTCGCCGCCGCGGTCGCCGCCGCGGTCGCCGCCGCGGTCGCCGCCGCAGTCGCCGGTCCCGATGGCGGAGCGTCGCGGTGAGCGTGTCCCAATCCTTCCATGGGAGGGTCTGTGAAGAGTGGAGGGTCTGTGAAGAGTGCGTCGAGCTCATCCAGATTAAACTCCTCTTCGCTGAGCAGTGCGTCGAGTTCCTCCTCGAGAGACTTGTCGAGCGGCTTGGGCCCATTTTGGGAAGGAGAGGGTGGCGACGAGGGCGAGGAGGAGGGCGAGTACAACGAGTCGGAATGTGCGGGCTGCTTCCGAGACGGCAGTGGCTTCAGCTGCTTTGGCGAGATCGGTGCGTCAGGCTGCGGCTGCGAGGCCTTTGGTTGCTCTGTCGTCGCTTCGGGCTCCGCAAAGCCGAGCGCCCCGAGCGTCACTGACTGCGTGCCATCCTCAGCCGCTTTCCGCGTGCGCTCGCCAAGGGCCGCGCGGCGCTCGAGGAGCTCGAGGAGCTCTGCATCAACGGCAGCCACTTTGGGGTTCGAGCTCCCTTTCGCGCCCCCCCCACGAGCGGTATACAAAGCGGCGCGGAGGGCTGCTGCGTGCCTTCGCACATCATCGTCGCCGTCGTCGACGGTGCTCACGACGGCGCTCTCCTCCTCCTCCTCCTCCTCCGACGTGGCTGTTGTCGGCGTTTGAATTGCATGCTGTAGTGATGGAACCGCGGCAGCGCTCTCGTCTGGCGGCGGCCGCGAAGACTTTGGCTTGGGCGGAACGGCTGGCGCAAGCTTCTTCAGTGCCTTGCGACCCCACTCGAGGACGGCCGGCTCTTCAAGATCGCCGTCGTAGCGGATCGCATTCGCCGCGCTCGCCGGCTGTCCAGCGGGAAAGAGCAGAAGACCAGGAGCTTCGACAACCTTGAAACGTGCCCGCAGCGAGGCCTGCGCATCGCCGTCCACTCGCACTGCATGCACGTCGCCGCGCTCGCGTCTTAATGTGGTGGCGGCGGCCTTCAGCACGGGCGCGAAGGCGCTGCACGCCTTGCACCACGGCGCGTAGAACTCGACAAGAGTGTGGAATTGGCCGCCCACGTGTGAGTCAAAGTTGCTCGCATCGAGGTCGAGCGCGCGGGCGGCGACAAGCGAGAAAAGGACGACTGCATGCAGCATTTCGTTTGGAAAACACCTCTCGTGTGTATGTGCGGTGTGAATTGTGAATTTTAATGTGTGTCTGTGTGACCTCTAACAATCTTCTAACACGTCCTGACTCGTGAAGTCCACACGTCATATTTGCACCCGATTTTCCCAAAATAGCTTGGATCCTACATTTCTACATCGCTACATGTACATGTACATGTAAAGTATAGCTCAAGGGGAAAGCATGAAAGCTCTCATGTCTCATCACGTCCGACGAGCAGCCGAGTGCAGGCTCAGCTCAAGAATCGGCGAGTTTGGATTTACAGGAGTGTTACATGCACAGGATGGGCGCAAGTGGGATGGGCGGCGCCATGCTTGTCGCGATGAGCGACGTAACGAGAGATGCACATGGATAATTCCAGATTCCTGGAATGACATGGCCCGCACATATAAACATCGTATGCGCTAATATGCGCCTGAATTTCTGTACACGCGTCCCGCACACAGATTTATGGCTTAATTTATGCATTTATCTACACTATCTTGGGCAATTGATCTTGGACCTGACGAGCAATGCAATGTCGGCGTGCACGCCCACGTTCACACTTAACACGTGGGACCGAGACGAAACTGATTGACTAAATGATTGAACACTCCACACACCTAACGGCGAACTTGAACTCGAGCACATCATGTTGCAAGCTGTGCTGCTTTCACTGGCCGCTCTGAGTACGGCACTGCTCAGTCTCCTATGTGTTCGGTGTCTGCGACGAAGCCGGCGGCGCGACATGAGAATAGCTCCGGATGACCGGCTGACCCCTTTGCACATGACTCCACCAATGATGACACCACACGAGAGCGAGAGCGGCGACGAACGAACGCCTACCTCTCCACGCTTTATGTTCTGGTCGCCGCGCTCGCCGCCCGTCTCGTCGCCATTGCCGCTCTCTTCAGAGCGGATCGAGGAGCTGCAGCCAGCCTACGAGGAGTATGCTCTGGCCTTTGCCGTCGAACAAAGCTTCAGCTCTCTCGTTCACGAGCCGAACGCCGAAAGCGCGGATGCGAGCGAGCGGGAGCGCCTCCAGGCCGTCGAATGCGAGCTCGTCGCTGCGCTCCGCGCGCTGCCATCACAGCCATGGACCGTAGCGCTCGCGAGGAGGCAGCGAGGCGCACCCACCTCCGCTGTGGCTGCTGCTGCGGCTGCTGTGTCTGCTGCGGCTCCTACGCCTGCAGCGGCTGCTGCGGCTGCCGACGCCGACGCCGACGGGAATGCGCGCACGGTCGGTACGCCAGCTTGCAAAGGCATCCTCGAGGATACAGACGAGTGCTCCATGTGCATGGACGCCTTTGCCGAGGGCGAGATGGTCAAGATGCTTAGGTGTGATCACTATTTCCATGCACACTGCATCGACGACTGGTTTGCGCATCAGGAGGGGAAGCGTCGCACGTGCCCCGTGTGTTCTGGCAGCCCGGTCTAGCACAGCGCACAGTGGAAACTCCCATCGCACGGTCCCTTGTGATGTGGGATCCACGGTTACGCATGTCGAGATGTGTGCGCCCGGCGGTATAATAGTACGGTATTCACATGCCAACTTGTAGGATCATTTGGTCCGGTTACAAAAGCAAAGCTTTCTCCTGCTGAGACGTGAGAAGAGAAAGAGAGCTGACGCGCCTGTGACGGAGCGCTCGACCATCCGCATCCCCAAATCGGCACACGCACAGTTAAAAAATCTAAATTGCAGTCGGAACCGGACCCTAACTTGCTGCTAGTACTGCTCAAATTCATTTCACGCATCGTGGTCGTATTGGAGTGTCGTCATCATCGTCCAAGGCTTCTAAAATTGCTTGTCTCGTTGCCTGCACGCTGTGCACATCATCCTCACTCCCATCAACAACAGGAACAGCGTATCCATAATGATTGCCAAACATATTCTTCACGGGAGGCGTTCGTAATGTGTCCATACTGCGATCGTACGCAAATGGCCGATCCTCGTAGAGAGATACCCTCGCATAATCATCGTCACTCTGACGTCGCCATGCCGCCATGCGCCACAGGACGAGTGCGAGTCCAAGTATGAGGCAAGCGAGAGGCAAATGCCACCACGATGCTCCACCATTCACTTCTGAATCCAGTTCATCGACGAGCGCTGGCAGTGCTTCTAGATCGATGTCCATGTGTTGGGTACTTAAGAACCGGCGAGAGCGACAAGTCCGGCGTCGACCCAAGTGGCCGTAGCTACTCACAAAATGATGGGCGCCCGCTGTGAAAATCATGTGAAAATCAGCCGTTGAACTTAGAATTGACGCATCGGGTCTTTCCCCGCGTACACGACACGAAACCAACACTAATCCAACACAACCATCGCATTCTAATACCTAAAGTCTTCTCCGAGACTCCGGACTGCGCGGTCAATACATGGGAAGATTGCCCACCACATGCCACGCTTCGTTGTCATGCTTGCCACGCCTCGTTGTTATGCGAGGCCGAGGGTGCGCGGCGCACCCTTTCGGGGTCGCGTGGCTCGCGCGGCTCCGCAGCCGCTGAGACGCGCCGCTGCCAGACCGCGGAGTAGTACGCGTCAGCGGGCGACGCATCGAGCACCTCGTCCGATGGCGGTGGGATACGCTGGCGCGTGATGGTGATTGGCTGGGGAGTCCTGCCCGGTGGGCCGATTGGCGTCGTGCGGTACAGGTCGAGGTACGAGCCCATGAGCCGCTCCATCGAGATGCTGTCGGCGGGCGCCGTGATGGGCGGGAAGAGCACCGGCAGCGGCGCTAGGGTTTCGTCCACCAACGGCACGGGGATCGAGCCTGGGGAGCTGGCAGCACCGCGACTGGCAGCGCCCGGGGCGACGGGATCGGGGGTCGGCACATCGAGACCGAGCGCGCGCCACACTCGTTGCTCACCGGCGAGCTCGGTGGAACAGAGGGCCGAGAAATGGCCTGGGCTGTACGCGATCAGAATGGGGTCGCGCGAGGCGCATTCATCCGGCCGGAGCAGGCACGGCAAGTAGATGCCACTCATTCTCGAACCGCTCGCCGCGTACTGGCTCATCGTGGTCGAGCTCGTGTCGAGCTCACGCACCTCGCCCACCCGAGCGGCCGCGTAGCACACAATTGGCCGGCGGAAGATGTGAGCGAGCGCGAGCACGTGGGCGGGGTCACACGAGTTGCCGTGCAGGACGGAGCGGCTCTCGACTGTGTCCACGCCTGGACTTGCGGGCTCGAGCACCGCACCATGGTAAGCGAGCAGCGCTCGCATCGGCTCGCAGTGCACGATGCAGTGGTGCAGCGCCGCTCGAAGTGAACGCCGGGGCGCACGGCGTTGAAGCTCCTCTTGGGTGGAGGCGCCTGGTTCGTTGTCAGCAGGCAACCTCGTGTCGCGCACGCCGAGGGTCGCTAGGAGCAGTGCGTGCAGCAGGCAGTTTCCATCGCCCGATGTGTACAGTGGGTGCAGCCCCCACGGCGGCAGCGTAGCGGAGAGCGATTGCTCCGGCGGTTCGCCGAGCGCGTGGCCGAGCGACCGTGCCCACCACGCCACCGCATCGTCGATTCCCTCCTGCGTGTAGATATCCTCGGTGATCGAGCCGCACACGGCCTGCCGCCCTTCGAGCGGAAGTTCCACCGCCTCGCGTGCCAGAAGGAAGGTCTGCCGATGCGTGAGGTGGAGCTGCGGCAGGCCTGCCAGCGTATCACTTGGTGGGCGCACCGACAGCGTGGCAAAGGCAGCGTCCCGCACCGCGTCCGCGAGGTTGACCTCTCCTTGCCTAGGCGCCACGAATGTTGAGATGGCACGGTGCAGAGGCGGCGGTGCGGCGGCCGGATCGGGCTCTGGCTCATAGGTGAGTAGCATCACGACGTCGCAGTGGTCACGCTCGAGGGCGATCTCGACGAGGGTGAAGTTGGCATCGATGCGAATGCGGCAATGATACCACAAGTAGTCGACATCATCCCAACTCGTGCGGAACGTGCGCAGGTCCACGCCGCGCCCATCGACGTCCTTGCCAGAGAGAAGCTCGCCCATCCTGACTGCATCTCCCGTCGCTGCTGCGACAATCGCCTCGCCCCAGGTTGAGAGGTTCACCCGCGGCGCAGGGTACGAGAGGTTCACCATCGGCGCAGGGTACGACTGCATATCCCGACGGCGAGACTTGCACAGTTACGAAATCCACCCAAGTGCCTCTGGGGAAGTGGGTACATATGCATGTTCTAAAGGGCCTGTGCCTATCTAGTGAACCGAAAAAGCGAGGCGCGAGAACTGGCGCGAGTTTCGTCTTTCGACTCTGGCGATGGAGCAAGCGTCCCTCGTGCTCCGGCTTCGCCTGCCCTCGGGCCAGGCGACCATCAGCATCGCCGCGGACGCGTCCTTCGGCGCGCTGCTCGGCCAAGTGGCCGAGTCCACCGGCGCGCCCGCCGAGGCGCTCACGCTCTCCTCAGGCTTCCCGCCGCAGGCGCTCGCCCTCGAAGGCGATTCGCCTATCTCTAGTGTGCTGCGAAACATGGACACCATAACCGTTGCTGTCGCAGTCGCTGCGCCGGCACGCGCACCGGCCAAACGTGGAGGGCGCGGACGCGGCGCAGCCTCCTCGTCGGCGCGCGGCGCTGTAGGTCGTGGGAGCCCGACTGCTGCTGCTGGCGGTGGCGTGGTGACTCTCGCCGACGTGTCGAGCGGCAGCGGCAGCGCAGCCAGAAAGCGGCCGGCTGCGGCGAGCGGTGGCAGCGGCGCCAGCTCCAAAGGTGGCAGCGGCGGCGGTAAGCGGCGCGCGGTTGGCGCGCTGCAGCTCGGCTCGGAGGAGGGCATCGGCGCGTCGCTGTTGGGTGCGGTTGGCAGCAAGAAGGGAGGCGCTGCACTGCATGGCGAGGACCCCGCCGCCGCCTTCCTCAGGGCGGCGGCCTCCTCGGCCCTCGCGCACCATGTCGAGGAGGTGCATGCCAATGAGCGATTCCAGGCCGCCCTCGCGCTCGCGTCGGGCGGCAGCGGGTGCGAGTTCATCGAATCGGATGTCGGCCGTCGGCTGGACGGCGCGGCGACGCAGTGCGACGTGCGCTTCAAGGTGGGCCGCGCCACGCGCGTCGAGACCTTTGCGCTCCTGTCACGGCCGGAGCTCCGCGCTGTGCTCCGGACGGTCCTTGAGCAGCTCGGCGGGGCCGGCGGCGAGGGCAACGAGGACGAGAACGAGCGCCCCACGTCCCTCGAACTCCTCAAACCGTTTAAGATGGCGCACGCGTCGCCGCGCATGTTCTGGAACCTCGCACGCGAGTTTGGGGGCGATGTGGCCCGCGGACTGCACGAGTTGCTCCCGCAACAGGACTGGTCCTTTCTCGAGGAGCGCTCAAAGCAGCGCTCGAGCAAGGCGAAGGCCAATGAGCGGCTCGCGGCACAGGAGGCCGCCGCTAAGGCGGAGCGCGCGGCCAAGCGCCAGGCGAAGGCGCCGGTGCCGGCCGAGGCGGAGGGGGCGGACGCGGGCGAGGCGCCTGGAGGCGAGGCGAGGGCGGAGGAGGCGGAGGAGGCGGAGGAGGCGGAGGCGGAGGCGGAGGAGGCGGAGGAGGAGGCGGAGGAGGCGGAGGAGGAGGCGGAGCCAGCCGCCGACGACGCCGACGGCTGGGAGGAGCGAGGCAAGCGGGCCATGCTGCACGAGCGCGAGTACGACTACGCGTGCGTGTGCCTCGACCGCGCCCTTGAGCTGCGTATCTCGCAAGCGGGTGGTCGCGAGCTGGCCGAGCACGACGCCGCGTTGGCTCCGTCGTGGTACTTGCATGGCTCCGCGCTGCTGCGCCGAGCGCAGGCCCTCGCCCATACGCTGATGGAGGCGACGGCGACGGCGGCGGCCAAAGGAGTGCCCGACGGCCCTGCCACTGAATGGCAAGCGGCGGCGGCGCAGGCGCAGGCGCAGGCGCTGGCGGCGCTGCCGCCCGAGTGGCAGACGACGGGCAGCGCGGCCATCGGGCGGCGCGTGCGGCGCTTTTTCGCGCTGCATGGGAAGGCCGACGGCACCGTGATCGCCTGGGAGCCGCCCAGCACGACGCCCATCGAAGGCGGTCACGCCGGAGCGGCCGACGCAGCACCGGCGAGTGATGCAGCCGAGGAGGTCGAGGAGGCGCTGTACCGCATCGCCATGGACGACGGCGACGTAGAGGATCTTGATGACGAGGAGCTCGATGACGCGCTCAAGGCGCACAGTGAAGGGCGCACTGTGGCGGCCGAGGTGGATGAGTCCTCTTTCATCTGATTGCGTCTGCTTGCGTCTGACTGCGTCTGACTGCGTCTGACTGCGTCTGATTGCCTCCTTCATCAGGTGGAGGAGCTCCTCGAGGCCTCATGGGAAGCGCTCGAGATGGCGGCCGCTCTGTACGAGCTCCCCGCCGACGGCACGGCCGGTGCAGAGACGGCCGGTGCTGCGGCGGCCGCCGCCTCGGCTGCTTCACAGATGCCCTTCACAGATGCTTCGAGCGCGCGCTCCTTCGGTGCTGCGGAGGCGCATGAGCGCCTCGGCGACTGCGCGCTCCAGAACGAGCAGCCCGAGCGCGCGCTGGAAGAGTATACGCTCGCGCGCACGAGGCTGCAAGTGCTGCAGCGCGCCGGCCGGTTGGCAGCTGATGACCGGCGGCTGGCGGATATTGAGTGGTACTTGGGCGTGACGCAGCTGCAGCTGGGCCACGCCGGCGCCGCGGTCGCGCATTACCGCCAGGCGTCCGCCACGCTCCGGCTGCGCGGTGCGATGCTCGAGCGACGTGCACACGATCGCACGATCGCGCGGCTGTCGAGGGAGGCGAGCGGCGCGGCTGCCGAGAGCGCCGGGGCAGAGGACGTAGACGAAGCCAAGGCGGCGGAGGAGGAGCGGCGCGAGGGTGCGCAGATCGCCGAGCTGATCGGCGAGATCCAGGCGCGGATCTCGGAGGTGCTCGGTGCGGAGAGCTCGGGCGGGCAAGTGAGACCGACGACGCATAAATAGACATCAATGTGCGTGCTCTGCGCAAACCGAACTGGAACTGGAACACTGTGGTGCGGGGTGTACCTGAAGGTGGACCCGTCAGAGGTGTGGACGCCTCAGTCGCGCTCACGAGGTACGGTAGAGCGCTACCCGTGCGGACCCGCGGGATCCGTGCCGCGGCGGGTCCGCACGTCTCTCGCACTGTTAATCGCACTGGTCCCATACACACACACGCCACGACAACCCGAACAAGGTATGATGAGGTCACCCGACCCCGCAGACACACCCAAACTCACAGACACGGGATCGGGAATCACCGTCATGGCACATGGACATGCTTGGGGGTTCCCGTCCACGCAGACCACACTCAACGTATGCGCACCCCGCCTGAACGCGCGCAAATGACGAATGGTCACCTCACCGTCGCCACACCATAGGTCCCCAGCACGCCACGCACGAGCACGCGTACACGTGGCGTCCCTTCACAGATGCACGTATGTGCCCGCCGGCCCGAGCCCAAACCGGTCTCACGAAGGCGTCTTCTCTCGCGCGCTCAACCGCGCCGCTCGCTCAAACGCTGACGGCGGCGGCAAGCTACGCAAGGGCCGCGATGTGCTCCAGCAGCCGCGTGGCGAACGCGCTGTGGGCTGCCTGGCACGGCGCGGCGAAGGCGGCGCCTGCCATCTGTGCGAGCGAGCTCTGTAGGACCGCGCAGTGGTTGGCATTGGCGACAGGCAGGATGGCGTTCAGAAGCGCCCACGGCGTCTCGATGTCACGCGCCACCGGCAGCAGCGCCGCGTAAAAGGCGCTCAGGGCGGGTGCGCACTTGTCGGCGACGCCGTTGCAGCAAAGGACGCCGAGCAAGAGAGCGGTTACATCGGAGCGTTGCAGCGCTGCCGCGAGCGTCGCTTCGCCGTGCGCGATCGTCGCCTCGAGCAGCGCCGCCGACTGCTCGGGCGCGAGGAGCTTGGGGAGTGACGCGAGCGAGGCCGCGAGCTGTGGCACGTCGGCGAGCTTCTGATCGTCGAGATCCGCCTGCCCAGCGAGGCATAAGGGGAGCTGCTGCAGAAAGGAGAGCAGCGTCGAGCCAACCACCGGAGGCGGCCAGAGCGGGAGCAGCTCGGCGAGCAGCTTGCGCCCTTTCTCCGCGTTGAGCAGTCCGACGTTGAAGGGGCCAATGGGCGAGCCGGGGGGCGCGTTCGCGTCGAGATGGTGGACGAGTGCATGGAGCCGTTGGAGGAGCTGTGTGCGAACCGCCTGGCCGTACGGCGTCATCACCGAAGGGGAGGAGGCGTGGACCCGGAGCTCAATCAGCGTCTCCCGCGCCTCCTGGACGGACTTACGCAGCGCCCAGCGCGCCGACGACATCGCCGGCCCTCCCTCGCTCGCCATCGAAGTGAGGGGCGAGGGCCCTGGCGGAGCGCCCGGCGCAGCGCCCGTGGGCTCGGCGGGGCCAGGCACGGCGATGAGCGTGCGCGGCGTGCGCACAGCGACGTCCGGGCGCTTGTGCATCACGGCACCGAGGCCGAGCGAGGCGCCCACCGCCTCGTCGTCCATCTTCATGCGCTTCTCGGAGATGATCGCCGGCTTGGCAGCATGGAACCGTGCCATCGAGTTGCCGCCCTTGACGACCCAAAAGTGGTGGTAAAAGTCGTCGTTGATCGGGTCGTGGATCTGCAGCTGGAGGGCCTGATGGCGCATGATCAGCTGGAGTTCCGCGCCGGTCATGCGCTTGCCCACCTTTGCGGGCACGGCCGGCGGCCGGTCGGCGCCTGCCGGACGTGGCGCACCGGGGGCGTGGGTGGGCATGGGCATCCCAGCTGGAGGCACCGGCTGGGTGAGCGTGCTCATCTGCTGGCGCATGCGCTGGTGGTGCGTCATGATCTGCGTAAAGAGCATCTGCTGCTGCACGGGCGGCAAGCCGGCCAGCTGCGCCATCGCCGCGCGCACGGGCGGCGGGAGCGGCATCGACTGCGCCGCCTGTTCCAGCATGGCCAGCTGCGCGGGCGCGAGCGGCGGCGGCGCCATGCCCGAACCTTGCGGCGGCGGCGGCGGCGGCGGCGGCGGCGGCGGCGGCGGCGGCGGCGGCGGCGGCGGCGGCGGCTGCATCGACCCCATGACCGGTAGCATCCCAGCCCCAGGCATCTGTATTGGGAGCGGCCCCGCCGGAAGGGGGCGCACGGGCGGTGCCCGAGACTGCGTGGGAGGTGCCGTGGCTGCAGCCGACTGTCGCATCATACGAGATTCGAGCTCGGACGCACTCATCACGGTCGGGACTCGAGGCGGCGCTCCCATATTAGGATCTCCCGCCGCCGGCTGCGTGCGAGGCGCTTGCGGCTGCGGAGCCACTTGGCGTGCCAGCATCGCGAGGAGATCGGCCTCAGATCGCGGCTGGGCGGGCGACGGGAGAGGTGTGGCCTTCGGCTTGATCTCGCACAACGTGGCCTCGAGCGTCACGCCGGCGAGCGGGATGCCGTGAAGACTCGCGCGCGCGCTCTCGGTTAGCGAAGCGTCCTGGTACGAGAGAATGGCCGTGTTGGTCGCCGCGCCGCGCTGCAGCTCAAAGTGAGCGAGCGGGCCGAAATGCGTGAGCAGCTGCTTCGTCTGCGTCTCGTCGAGCGAGGTAGGCAGCCCTGCGACGCGTAGACCGCGGCTCGTCGGGCCAGCCGTGCTAAGCGAGGGTGGTGGGCGGATGGCGCGCGGCGAAGGCGATTCGAGCAGGTTGGCTGTCATGCCATCAAGCAGGAGCGGCTCATCGTCAAGGCCTGAGAGGTCGAGACCGGCGAACGAGGCGATGTCAAAGTCCGGGGGCAACGGCGCGTCGAACGAGGGCTCGTCCTCGAGCGCGCCGTCCATTGGACCCCCCAAACCGCCAAAGAAGCCGCCTCTCTCCATGCCCGCATCCATCTTCAGGTCGCCGGCCAGGAAGTCTTCGTGCAGCCTGGCGAGCGCGGTCTCATTGCCCTGATTCCATTCGTCGCCAAGGCCATCGCCAAAGGTGTCGTCGTTGAGCTCGTCCCCGTCGTCCTCCAAGGCGGCGCCTGTGAGGTCTTCAAGTCCATAGTCGGGCAGCATTGGCGCGACGTGCGACGACGCACGACCGCGCGGCCGCAATCGCCCGAGACTTTTCTCACGCGCGCTCTTCCACAGGTGGCGCAAGAAGCATCACTTCCATAGGTCTCGAGAACGCCGAAACAAGTGCCGAAACCGAGCTTCTGTGTGCCGCGAAAAAAGAAGCTCGTCTTCCTGATGGAGGTTGGTGCGTTTTGCTCGCTCGCTCGGCTTCCTACGTGTACGGCTCCATCGACCTCACCCAGAGCCTAACGACCTTCCTGCTCGCAGGTACCATACGAAGTACGACTCTCACCCATTGCAGGCCGAGGCATCTACGCGACAGCACCGATCGCCCGAGGCACAAGAGTGTGGCGATATGAGGTCGGTGTGAGCGTTGTTGAGCATGATGAGCCGTCGCTGCGCGAGCGGCTCGCGGATTTGGGCGCCGACGAGGCGACTGACCTTCTCGAGCACGTGTACAGGTTTAGAGGTAGTGTCATCGAGATGTTGGACGATGCCAAGATGTGGAACCATGCTGCTGACCCAAACACAGGAAACCATCCCGATGAAGAGTCTGGTGCAGGCGATGGCATGTCATCATACGCGCGGCGGGACATTGCCGCTGGCGAAGAGCTGACGGATGACTACGCCGACCGAGACCTTATTCCTTGGTTTGATGAGATCTGCGTCGAATATGGCGCCACCTCGCTGGTGCAACCAGATTACGTGTGAGCAAACACCCCGTGCTGACGCACCCTGGACCGGGATGAATTGGACCAAGCCATAGCGAGCATAAGCCTGGTACGGTTCCACGCGCGAGCCCACGCGGCAAGAGGTGGACAACAAGTCTGTTTCCTTTTTTGGACAACGATGCGAAGAGGCCGTCGCGAAGGAGGGTGCTCGTCAACGAGTGCGGCGTGCGGCTCAAGCCTGAAGACGATGACACCCGGCCGCCCCCCCCCCCGTGCCATGGCCCGTGCCTGTGCTCGGTGCTCCGTCTCGCAGGGTGTGCACACGACACACCCTCTCGCGTCTCGGAGACGCAGTGTCCCGCTTTGGATTTTCATTTGGCTTGCGTGTCTGAATCTCAAATGTCGTCAGGTTTTGTAGCTGTGGGGACTCTCAAATGTCGTCAGGTTTTGTAGCTGTGGGGGTGGGTTAACTGACTTGACTTGTGAGACTTTCCAAAAAAGGAAACAGACTTTGTTGACGCGCCAGAAAAATCCCTTTCTCGCGCAGGTGCTCGTCTGACGCCGACGATCATCTGCGTCATGGAAAATGGCGGGCTTGCGATGAACGCGCAAGAGCTGTGGCATTCGCAATACAACGGGGTGCCTGCGGCGTTGGCCACTTCGTTCCAACTCGGGGCGCACGCCCATGTGATGCCGTCTTGGCTCCCACTGCCGGCGTGCTCGCCCCACCTTCTTCATGCGACTGCTAGCATGCAGCTGGACATGAGCGCCGTATCGACCTCGCCCAATGGCTTGACGCCAAACGACTTTCTTGAGCTCGCCAAGAGCGCGATGGCGGCTGGAGGTCTGCTCACGGCCTTTCCGATGTCGAGTGAGCTCCTGAGCAACGGTGGCACTAGTGGCGGCAGCTCGACGGCCGCTGGCATGGTCGCATCGCAGGTCGCCAAGTCGCAAGACTCGTGCTACTGGAGCCACGAGGGTCGGGATGTTCTCGTCTGCCGCGCGGGTACGCCTCCGCCCTTCACGGTCTTCGAAAACGCCGATTCAGTCAAGATGGTCTTTTCGACATTTAACATGACAGCTGCGCTCGACAACCATCCTAATGGAGTCCGCATGACGCTCGAGCGCAACCGCGCCAAGCTTGACCACTGCGCGCTCAGCTACATGCCCAGTGTCGAGTGGCCCGAAGACGGCGGGCCCATAGTGCTCGATATCATGCTCAGCAACGCCTTCGACCGAGAGAGTGTTGAGGTGAACGAAACGAAGACACGGGTCAAGGTCATCATCACCAAGAAGGCGACCGCACGATAAACCGCACGAAGGATCCTCCGTGCGATGGGCAGGCTTAGTGAAATGAGGTGTTCCAGGATCCTATCGGGTTGACGTAACGTGACTCGCACCCTTGGACTCGCTGAGGCTAGTTCTTTAGAGAAGGATATCGAGACTTCGAGAGCGCAATTGGAGCGCGCTTGAGGCTTGTCACACTTGCACAAGTGAACTTTTAGCCTGCTCTTACACACTTCGTGCAACTCTTCGACGATGTGCGCCGGCGTGATGATATACGCACATACGCGATTCGCCACAAAAACCCGTCAACAACATGTAAAAATCAAAGACACAAGTACATACGCCACCCGCCACGGTAAACCATCGATGCCACACATTTAAACGCGAGACACCCCCACCACAATGTCACTCGAGATGTGGTTAGCCTCGCATGTTGGCTGTCATAAAAAGTGGCCTGGCTCCACCGTTACCATCCGGGCATCCATGCACGCCGGGCGGTTAGCCGGGCGGATGGGATACATGTAAACGCCGCGCGCTGCATGATGTGGTTTACGACATGATTGAATCATGCAATCGTGTTGAGACATGGAATTCAGGCCTACAATCGTACCCTCCCAGTTTGAGACGGACCGGGTACAGAGCAGGCCACGGTGCGACGGTCTGAACTGTGTGCGTGTTCAAGCAAGCAAGCAAGCTAGTTAGTCGAAACAACACAAGTATCTAAACGAGCGCAATCGAATACCCCTGTAACCAGCAGAGTAGGAAAGGGTGGGCGGAGAAGATGGTATGTATGCCCAGACCGCTAACGCTCACCGAGCATGCTGACCTCACGCTTCCCAACGTGGGGATGCCGCCCGATTGTGATGCGCGCCTGTGGGCCACCCGTAGCAGTCGTCGACGCGGCACACCGGTCGGCGTGTGACCGCTCGGACCACACCAACAGGGGAATAGCTCGGGACCTGCCACGCTCCTCGGAGGAACACAGGCCCGGGTGGATAAGCTGGTTTCGAGCCCCCCGCGATGTCAAAGGCCCACTGTGATGCAGCTCGCCGGTAGGCAGAGTGCAGTGGTCCGACCGAAGAGAAGAGCGGCCATCCGCTCGACTCAGGATGGGAATCAAAAAGATGCCGGGAGGTTGGCTCGGCGCGCGCTCCACACCGTAGTGTCGCAAGGGGTTTCGGCTTGCGCCACCTCACCCCTCGCGCTCAGGCAAGCCCCCGCTCGACGTCCCGGCCCAGCCTGCCGCGGTTCTCCGGTCCACACGCGCTCCGAGCACACAGGCTCCTCGCGCGTGGGCGGTGCCTCCCGCGGATACAGTACTGCAGCCCGCGCGCTGGTGGGAAAGAGCTATGCCCCCTCCGCACCACGCACGGGTCAGGGGACGCCGCAGCGATAAGCCGCCGAGGGGCTCCGCCTCGCAGTAGTCGAGCAGCTCCTGCCAGGGACAGACAGGGAGGGAAGGGGAGGGGAGGGGATTGAGCCTGCTGCCTGATTGAGCCTCGGCCGAGGTGCTCGTGGTCAAAAGGCCCGCGCACAGTTGAGTACCTGGCTCACGCTCCCCGAAGGGGGGGCAGTACCGGACCCTCATGCCTCGCGGGCCACGCCCAATCGTGCTGCATCTTGCCGCTGCTTGTGAGACTTCTCGCCCTTCGCCCTTCTTTTCGACTTCTTCTTCTTGATCCCGCCTGTGAGCCCGCTGATCTCTCTCTCGCTTCCCGCCGCTGCCTCTCTCTTGTCGCTGCCTGCTCCGCTCTCTCTCTCGTCTCCCTCTCTGCTCTCTCTCGCGTCGCTGCTCCCCTCGGCTCTCTCCTCATGCTCCATGCTGCTGCGTGCACCCTCGTCTCTTGGACGTCCCTCGTCATGCTGAACCGGATCACTGTGTACTCCTTCGACACTGCTCGCTGCCACGCGCTCCGCGTGCGCCGCGCCTGCCGACACATCATGCGCGCCATGCACACTGGCTACACCGAGTGACTCGTTCATCGCAGCCTCCGGCTGCTGTTGCTGCTCGCTCGTCTCAATCGCACGCTCGCTCGCTGACGTGGCCTCCTCGACCGTAGGTGCCCGTGCCTCCGCCGTCGTGTCTCCTGCCAGGCCGTCTGCTTGCCCGTCGGTGGCAGGCTCGGTGCCAAAGTCGAGACATGCAATCGTCGCTGCGAGGCCCCTGACGTCCTCTGCAGAGAAGCGCACGAACCCCGACCGTCGTTCTCGTTGCCGTTCTCGCTGCAGTGCCGGCGGTGCCGGCGGAGAGGACGGAGAAGGCGGAGCCGGTGACGCCGAGACCTGTTCCTGTGCGGCGCAATTCGATTGCGCCGGTGCCGGCGAGGCCTGCGCGGACAGGGCCCCAGGACTCCCGAGCGGTGAAATGCTCATCGCCCTTTCGCTGCCGCTGCGCGCGGCGTCATCCTTCGCCTCTTCGAGCTCTTCGTCCTCCTTCTCCTCGTAGCCCTTCTCCTCCTCCTCTGATACTTCCGGCGTCCCATCGACAGTTGAGCGCTTGTCGTATGCGGGATCGGAGCCGAAATCGAGGTGCGCAACTGTCTCTGCAAGGGCCCTGATATCCTCAGCAGAGAGCCGCTGCGACCGCCGTGCCTCGCGCTGCGGTGCCGGTGGTATCAGCGGAGAGGACAGGGTGGGCGAGGCCGGTGGCTGCATCGTGTCCTGTCGGGCGCCCTCTCCGCTTGACGCAGCGTCCTGTTCCTGGACGGCGAGATTCGGATGCGCCGAGTATTGTCGTCACGGATTGCTTGCTTGCTTGCTTGCTTGCTTGCTTGCTTGCTTGCTTGCTTGGGGTTGCGCTGTAATTTCCATTTTCAAAAAAGTCTGTTTCGAAACTGTGGTGCCGAACGCCCGAATGTCGTCGCTCACCATCGAGCCGTTCGTCGCACCGCCGGGGTGGGACTACAACTCTTCGGGCCGCGGGCAGGTCAGCCCGACGGGCTCGCCTAAGACGACCCCGGTGGGTGCCACGTGGGGTCATTGGATGGCCGACGGGATGTACGGCACCGGCGATCTGCCCGAGTCGCCCCTGCTCGGAACATCTGCGTTGCGTGAGTCGAAACGCCCGTCGAGCCCGCGGTCCTCGACTGCGGCGTCGAGCTTCATGAGGACCTCCTCCTCCTCAGCAGGGCAGCGGCCGAAGCCCATGTCTCCCTTCGACGGCGCCGGCTTTGACAACACGGCCGGATGCCCTCGCAAAGAGGGAGACAAGCCGTGGTCGAAGCGCTCGATGTCGCAGATGTCCGATTACGGCACCATCCCCTCGGGCTTGCCCCTTGGCCTCACTGACTCAGAGAAGAAGCTCTGGCGTACGCGCACTGCGGAGGCCCAAACCCACCGCTCGCGTGCGTGCGCATGTCTTCGGCTCATCTGATCATCGCCCCAACTGTCTCGTGCCCTGTCTCGTGCCCTGTGGCAGTCGCTCTCTATGTCAAGGCGCGTGAGCTCATCAACGAGAACGTCGAAGGCACGACTGTGCGCGTCGCCGTCCTCCAGGCGATCGACGAGATCACAGAGAAGCACTCGCTCGAGTTCCGCTTCGGCCACCGCTGGCAGACGAGCTTGATGAGTTGCCTCGCGATGCGCCAAAACTACCGCTCCTCCGACGTGTACTCGTGAGCAGCGTGGGCGGTCTACGCACGTGCGCACCCGCGCGTGGTACTTTGGCATTCTCTTCGGTATTCTATGGCGGGCGCTGTGTGGCCGTGTAGGCAACGTGAGTCGCACGCGGCGATCGAATCTCTAGTATGGTCAATCAGTTCGTTATGACTCACGAGGGCAGTTCACCTCTGTGAGTCAGTCTTTTTCCCCTTAACGGCCACGTCATTTAATCCTATAAATCTTTAAACCGCAAACGGAGATACGGAAGTGGCATGTGCGTGTGCCGCCGCCGCGCCCGCGGTCGCTCCGGGCTTGGGTCCGGGTACAATTGTACTCCGGGTACCATCCGCGGGTAAAGGATCCGCTTTTGTGCCTCCCTCACAGTGACCTTGGGGCCTCTCGGCTTCGATACCTTGAGTAGTGTTTCACACCTCTTCTTCCATGTTCTTCACGCCTCTGTCCCTCCCCCTCCGAAGAACGAGCGTCTCGAAGCTGGCGACAAACACGCTCGTCGTCTCACCGTCGACAGCCCCCGGATCGCGAGTAAGAAGAGACTCACCAGAGCGAGGAGATCCTCCTTGCATGCCACTGTCATCTCGAATGATCGGGCATGATCCTGTCAGCCCTACTGACTCCCCAGATTTTGAATTGACGTTGGCAACCCTTGAAGAGGGTGTGTATGCGCCGCTGATCGTGTGTGAGGAGCGACGTCCAAATTCCGGCCTGCCTGGGCGTGTGCTCACTGCAAATCCAATGGCATGCGCAATGTTGAATCGCAACCTGGCAGACGTGCAGGCACAACCCCTGGCGTCTCTAGTGGCGACTGCGTCTGGTCGGCCGCCGCCGCCTGGGCTTGTGAGCAAGTGCACCGTCTTTTGCTGGAATGCGCCTCCGGTTCCGGTTCAATGCGACTGCCATGTCCTCGAAGGCATCGGCAGTACGCCACTCCTCTTCTACCATCTAGCGCTCATGGACTGGAACGTTAGCGCCGAGGCGGCTGGTGGCCAGGTAACGGGGCATGGGCGCCTGGACGAAGATGCCGCTGGCGGGACGGCATCGCTATTCGTGAGAGCACTAGCTGAAGTGCACATCGAGCGACTGAAGATCTTGCTTGTGGAAGACGATCCGTTCTCAGTCGTCGCGATCCAAGAGCTGTGCAGCGAGTGTCACTTCGAGTTGCGGACAGTCGGCGGCGGGGAGGAGTGCCTGGACACTCTCGAGGAGGACATGCGACTCCCAGCTCAGGAGCGTATCAATCTCGTCATGTGCGATGTGATGATGCAGGGTATGGACGGTCATGAAGTTCTCACGCAGATACGAAAGCGGTACGGCGACGAGATCGCGGTGATCATGATCTCCTCCAATGACCAGCACGACATGGTCGAGGCGTGCATTCGAGCAGGCGCGGACTCGTACCTCTTCAAGCCGCTGCGCATGTCCGACTTCTCCAACGTCTGGCAATTTGTGATGCAGCGGCGCACTCACAAGTTGCAGGCGGCCCAGAGCGAGATGCGTTATGTGCGTTCACAGCAACGGGCGCGCACCAAGCAGCTGCACGCCGAGAAGCTGCGCTTGATTGCGCAGACGGAGGTGCGGGCGCAGCGGGAGCGGGCGAGGGTTGAGGCGGAGAGGCAGCAGGCGGCCCAAGAGGCGAAGCTCACACAGCAGCGCGCCCAGATGCAAGCGGAGATCATGCAGGCGCTGCATCAGCAGGTACGCAAGTATTGCCTGCTTGCGCGCACCTGTAGCGAGATCATCGTGCATGTCGCAGACTCCAAAGTGCACGTGCACCTGTCGCAAGAGTGCAAGGCGAAGCTGGGCTACGCTCCCAGCGCTCTTGATGAGGCGAGCCATGCGGACCTGGTCCATCCCGACGACCTCAACCAGCTGAGCAGGGCTTGCGCGCGCTGTGCTGAGCGTTGTGCACCCGATGCTAGACACTCAGACAGTGCTGAGGGTGCGTTCATCATCCCGCTGCGCCTCAAGTGCACGAATGGCGCGTGGGTGCCATTCGTGCTGCCCATGCATGCCATCTGCATGCCGTCCGGCTGCGCGATGATCGGCGCCGTGCCACGCGTGCATCAGACGCTCGAGACGGCGCGCCCAGTCGAGGCTGCTGGGGCAGGTGGGGGGCGCCCCCAGTCCGTAGAGACGCTCGAGACGGCGCGCCCAGTCGAGGCTGCTGGGGCAGGTGGGGGGTGCCCCCAGTCCGTAGAGAGCGTGAGCTTCACTGCACCCGCTCAAGCGTCGGAGGCAGAGGCGCTGACTGCGTCGGAGGCCCTCTCTGAGCTTCTGGCTGACGCATTCAGCGTCATTACGGTGGGCCGTCAGGGTGAGCCATCGAGCGCCGTAGTGGGCGAGTCGAGGAGCTCAGCCGGCAAGCAGGCCGTAAGTGGTGTGGACCTCTTGATGGAACCTATCAGGCTGCTGTTCGAACCGCCGCCGCCTGCCCACGGCAACAACGGCCGCGCTCAGACGGCGAGCGAGAAGGAACTTGCGCCCGCGGTGGGCACTGAGCAGGACCAACAGGCCTTGCATGCCTTCGCAACAGGCGCCGCCGCCGCGTACATAGGAGGGGCCGGTGCCGATGATGGCGCGCCCGAGCCCGTGGCGCTTTCCCTGTCCAACTGGTCGACGGTAGCTGCCTCTATTGCAGAGGCAGCTACCGATCATGGGAGTGCGAACCCTCACTCCGAGTCGGAAGGAGGCTCCTTCAGCGCATTGGGCGATACCGACGACGAGCATTCGGACGTCTCGACGCACAAGCCCGCAGAGGAGCTCCGTAGTGGGCGGAGTGTCAGGCCGCCTTCCGACCTCGAACGAAACGACCCTACCGGTGATTCGACGAACTCGACCCCACAGCGGATCCGGCCATATCGTGCCGGTGCGAACCAGTATGCGACGCTCGCGAGCCAGATAGTGGCGGGCGCGGATGACGACTACCACGGCGCCAACCACGAGGATGACGACGACTCCGATACTTCAGCTCCGAGCCTGCTGACGGCCGATTCGGTGCCGGATGCCGATAATCTCGATAATCTCGAGGCTGTGGAATCCGCGAAGCGGCGGATGATTGCGGAGGCGGTGGCGTGTGCCAATGCCACGCGCTCAGCACGCGCGCGCCAACGGCAAGCGCGCCGAATGGCGCACGAGGCGCCGCATGGCAAGGCCAACGAGGCCGACGAAGAGACGGAGACGCGCCGTCGCGAGCGCGAGAACCTCCAGATTGCCATCGGACGCGCCTCCGTACGACACACCCAGGAGCTCGCCAAGGAAGCACTCGTCAGCTACTTCCGCTCAGACTCGCCCCAGCCCGCCTCGCCCTTGTCGTCGAGGGAATCGTTTTCCAGACGAGGAAGCTCTCGGCCGGCAGAGGCCTGGAGCTGCGCGAGAGGCGGCGAAGAGATTGACGCCGTGGCAGCGGACTCTGCGGGCCGACAAAGCGCTGCGTCGAGCGCCAGTGCGGACACGTCGGCCGCCGGTGCCGGTGACAGCACACACGCGGCCAACGCGCAGGTGCACGAGGGCGCGGATGATGATGTGGGACAGCTCCACCTGCAACTGCTCAAAAAGTACTTTGTGAGCCAGGACGCATCGCAAATGTCACCCCTCGCGCTTGCCTCGCATACGTGCGGCCCGTCGCGCCTGGAGCCTCTCCGTGCCCTTTTGCGTGACGGTGCGGATGTGAACGAGGGAGGGCCCTGTGGCTGGCCTCCCCTGAGCTTGGCCTTGCTCGGAGGCGACGCCAACTTACCGGCCGTCAAAGTCCTCCTCGCGGCGAACGCCAAACTCGAGGCATGCCCCAAATGCCGACCACAGCAGACCCCTCTGCTGCTGGCCGCCGCCGCTCGCCAGGAGGCATGCACCCATGCGCTCATCGAGGCGGGCGCGAAGATCAACGCGCGCGACCACAGCGGCAAGCCGGCTCTGGTGCTGTGTGCGGCGTGGACTCCAGACGACAAGGCGAAGCGCGCATGCGTTCTCCTTCTGGACCGATCCGCCGATGTCTGCCTTCGCGATGCCGACGGCGAATACTTCGCGCATTCGAGCGCGCTGGGAGCGGGAAACGCTGAGACTGCCAAGATGCTGCTCGAGCGCGCAACCGCTGCAAGCTCACTTGCGCGGCAGCTGCTGCTCGAAGGCGAAGAAGACCAAGACCCTCGCAAGGCAAAGAGCACTACTCCCACAAGCAGTAGGAAAGGCGCGAAAGGCGGTGCAAAGAAGAAATGATCCTTGTTGGGTACCGGCATGAGTGTGCCCCCCCCGGCGTGAATCGCGTCTCTTATGACGCCCTCGCGGACCCCCTGGCGTGGGCCGCCTGTGCTCCGGGTAAGAAACGCAGTCCTGCTCCTCGCCTCGTGCTCGTCAACCCGAGTGCGCAGTGTGTTGGTTTACCCGGGGGTGACGCGAATCACAGTGTTTGCTTTCGTGACCGAGCGTGGCTGCGCACGGTGTGCGAATGTGTTAAATTGCACACTCACAGTAACACAGATGTGAATTGTCTATTGTGGGAGATACATTGTCGTCTGTCCATGACGGATGCAGTGCACATGCCGCCCTCTCACTCCGGTCTCCGGGTCGGACACCCTCCACTCACATGGTTTTACCGCCCCCATTGCCGTTTCCGCTCCCACCGCGGCTGCCACCCACGAAACCCGGCCCCTAGCGGCCCCGTGAGCGCGGAGCACGGCCCAGCGGCGCGCGGGCGAGTCGACGGGCGAAGCGGAGCCGCCGCGCCCTCGCCCGCGCCGTGCGCCCCCCCCGTCCCACACCCCGCGCGATTCCCGACTCCCCCAAAGAAGGTCGCAAGAGGCTAGGAAGCGGCGGCAGTCCGAGGTCCGCGCCGAGAGGAATCGCGGCGCCGGCGGAGTCGTTATACCTCGCGGAGTTGGTACCGTTGGGTAGTAACTGCCAAGCCGTCGTTGGATCTCCCATGCTGCTGCTTCTTGCACACTGACTCAAAATCCACACCAATCGCAACCGGAGGCGGCAGCCACCATCAGCTTCCAATCTCAATAAGATCTCAACGGGGGCGACGAAGCTCCCCTCCGTCCTACCGGTACTTCCGTCCGGTCGTCGCCAAATTGATTCACGTGTAGGCGCGGCGTGGAGCTACGCCATCGCCGGGACAAAGGAGGGCGAGTTCTGCTTCCAGAACTTGAACTCGTTAAACTCCTCTTGCTCCATCTCGGCCTCGGCGTTGTCCTTTTGCTTCTGTGGGCTGCCCGAGAAGGGGCGCTTGAACTCGATGTCTGCGTCGGCGTCCACGCGCAAGGTTGGCCCTCCAAATGAGCGCTTGAAACCCTTGCCGTCGCTGCCCACCATCTGCGTGTTAAGGAAGAGCTGGAGAGCCTTGGTAGTTGGATCGTCCTCGCACCAGCCGAAGGCGACGGTGCCGAACAAGCCCATTTTGTTGGTCAGGGCAAGCTCGGTGAAGCCACGCGCGCGAAGGAAGGATTGGAGCGCCGTGATCGCTTCGATATTCCACTCGGTGCCCAAGCCATATCCGGTCCGGAGAGGAGGCGTCGCGCCGTTGGCGTTCAGGAAGTGCTTGAACGCAGTTTTGAGGTGGCGGTCCCAAGGCGTGACGGCCGCGACGATGAACTCGTGCCCGTTGTTCAAGCTGTCCGCAACCTTGCGAACGTCGTTGAACACATCGACAACTTTACCCCAAACTCCCGTAGGCTTGGGTGTCACTATAAGGGGCTCGGAGAATGGACTCGTAATCTGGGCGCCGAGCTGATCGCCAAAGCCCCCCTGGTAGCCCTTCATCGGGCTCTGTGGCGGGCTCGTCGGTTCGGCCTCGATCTTGGAAAGGGGCTTGATCTCGGGCTTGATCTCGGGCACGACGCCGCTCGGCTTCGCGACCCAGCCCTCGGGCGAACGCTCGAGCGAGACGATCACTCCATCGGCAATGTGATTCGCAGAGCTTTGGCCATCCTCTGCCAGGAAACCATACTGTTTGAGCAGGTGGGCGAGCGGTGCGAGAGTCGGCTGCAGGTTGCCATCAACGGCCAGTGGCCCCGGCGCCCAACAGAACCGCCACTGGGTTGGCTCGAGCCCCTTGCCCTTGACGGCGGCCGCCTTGGCCTCCCTCGCGGCCTCGTCCATCTTCTTCTTGATCTCTTCCATGGTCTGTGGCGTCGCCGCCTCGGCCAAAGGCACCCTTTCGGCCAAAGGCACCCTTTCGGCGGAAGCCACCGCCTCGTCCACCACGCGGGCTGCGACCTGCATCGCCAAGGTGGCAGCCGGGGAGGCGTCCTCCTCAGCCTGAAGTGGCACTGGTTCGTTTTCTGCGACGGCGCGCCTCTTCCAACGCCGAGCGAGCTTGCCGCGCATCGCCGATTGGATCTTCACCACACAGCTCGACTTGACCGCGGATTCGAGGATATTCTTGAAGCACGTGAAAAACTCGTTGAACTGCAAGGACCCGTCGCCGTTCTTGTCACACAGAGCCACCAGCTCACGAACGCGATGTTGTGGTGGAAGGGGCAAGTGCATCTCGCCAGCGATGTTCTTCCGAGACGCGAATCAAAGAGACGAGCATTCAGAGCTGGCAGATCATGGAAATCTCATAGGGCGCCATCATCTGCTACGAAGTGAGCGTGCGTGCATACCGTAATCAAGCCGCACATCTCGTCGACGTCCATGCCGCCGCTGCCGTCGACATCATGCTTCTTGAACGTCTCGCGCGCATAATCCATCCGAGCCTCCTTGTCCATGAGCAGCCGTATGGCCCATTTGATTGCCCCCTCCTTCTCTACAGGCGGTGCCATCTCTGGAGCATTCGCGGCCTTCGGATCGGCTGGCGCCGGTTCGGTCGACACCACCGCTAAAATTAAACCATCCCCCTCTCCGCTTTTCGCGCCGCCCTTCGCCTTGGACGTCTTCTTCTTGGGGGCCATGTTGATCGTGTATATCCGTGTTTGGAAAGGGCCCGATTTCCTAACTGGGACAAGTTTCTAGGGGAGCTTAAAAGAGTGCTGATCGTGCCCGGCGCGGCGCACCCGCTCATCCTGAGCATTCTCAGGGGCACAGGGTGCCCTGAACTAGATCCAGGTCCATTTGATCCGACGGCATATGCCTTGCCGTGTCAGCGGCTGCCATCGCGTTGAAAGACCTCGATCGTATCCTTCGCGAGATCGACAAGCTCTCGCTCGAACTCAGGGTCGGGCCTGCCGCGTCGCCGCTTCTCAACGTACGCGTCGTCGAGCTTCCGCTGCAGGTCGCCACGAGTCAAGAAAGTGCCAACAGGTGAGGGCAGTGTGTCGAGAGCGGCGACAACGAGCGCGTCGCGCTCGGCAGAGGTAAGACGTGGACCGCTCGTCGCCGTCGCCGCTCGCTTCGACAGCATAGTGGCCGCCTGCCGCTCGTCATCACCGAAGCATCCATAGGCTAGATCGATCTCCGCCTGGGCAGTCAACAAGGCGCGATGGTAGAAGCGCAGCTCCGTCGGCCGCATGAATGGCAACTCGTAGTTGAGTGCGTCACGGTTCAGCCCAGTCGCGGCGTCGGCCTCCACAATCGCAGCTAGGCACTCTTCTGCCTCCTTGGCGTGGCGCTCTACCTCGGCTGCCTGCGCTCTGGTGAGTACGCGAGCCTCCAAGGCCGCGGCGGTTGCGTCTTGACTCAGCTGTCGCGCCCGCCCTTCCTTGAGCAGTTTCGTCACTAGCTTCCTTGTCGTTGCCCCGTGCTCCGATGGTATGCCCACGGGTGGTGGCTGCTGCTGTTGAAGGAGTCCAGAGAAGAGAAAGCTGTCAATGTCCTCGATGGACTGCGAGTACTGCGCCAGCGGAGCTATCGCCAGTGCGGTCTGTAGATCAAACGCGGTCGCGGAGCGTGGCGATGTGATCGCAACCGCCGCAAGGGAAGCGGTCAAGATGTCCAAGCGCGTGCAACGCATGCCTGGTGAGTGCCACGAGCGACGAGTAGGAATGCCCACGCGCGTTTAGCACAGTAGCCTTGCACAGTAGCCTGTGAACGAATTCTCAAAACCTTCAAAGTCCGCTTGAAGAAGATGTTAGGCGGGCGTGAGCGTGAGCTTGGATATCGTTAACTTTCTGCCACACACGAGCCCGTCCCGCCTTCTAGGAAGTGCCTGCTTGTGGCTCGCTCGCTCGCGCGCGTCGCGGCGGCCGAGTTGGCCAAAAGCCCAAATGGACATCATCCGCACCGCACGGCATGCGGCAGGGGGATCCGAAAAATTTGGCATGGGGATCCGAAAAATTTCTCCTCGTCAGGCTGCCCGGGCTCATGCACATGCCACCAAGACTCCCACCAAGTAGCCCGAGGCCGAGCTACCCCGCTAGCCCTGCGCTCCACTTCTCTCGCACGTACCTCACACATGGTCCATGAAGTCATTCCTTTCAGGCTCCGACGAGCTTGACGCAGCGCCTCCCCCACAGCGACGGACGTCTTCAACGATGCTCGAGGCATGGAACACAGCCTACAGATTTGGGGCAGATTTTGAGGGCAGATCTGGGGGCAGACCTAGAGGGAGCTTGCCAGGGCGCTTGCCAAGGGACTTGGCGGTACTGCGGAACTTGGCGGCACCGTAGATCCCAGGAACTGACCTGGGCAGCCCGCTGGGCAGCGAAGCGCGCGCCCGAGTTACCCGCTCCTGTACCGTTTCAAAACGGTACACATGATTTGGCACTAACGCTTGGTTACGATCTGGATGCTGCTCTGGCAAGTCGATGCTCATACCATCTTCGTTATTGTCATCATCATCAGCGTCAAACATCAACGTGGTCCTGTTCATGTTCTCAATCAGCCACTGCATCCCTGGACGCATCTCCGCTTCGGAGGAGCTGATAGAGTCCCGGCTAGCGTCCCAAGTACCGAAGTTGACCAGAGAAATCTCCCGCTCGCTGACAACGCCGCCACCGAGAAAAGCGGCAGAAGCAGCGGCTTTCGGATCTGCCACAAACGCCAAGAAAGCGAGGTCGCCCCTAATGGCCGCCTCCTTCGCGGCCGCTTCCCTTGTCTCGGCCGTGGCGGCCTCAAGCTCCTCAATGGCTACGGCCGCCTCCTCTTCTAGTCTCTTGAGCCTTCTGCTCTGAGCGATCTTTTGCCGTGTAAGGGTGGCGGCCTCCGTGTTCTGACGCTCAAGGTGCTCCTGTGCGACCGCCACCTCCATCTCCGACGCGCCGCTTTTGCCCCAGGCGAGCGAAGCGGCAGCAGCAACAGCGGCTTTCGGATCTGTCACAAATGCCAGGAAAGCGAGGTCGCCCCTTGCGGCCGCCTCCCTTGCGGCCGCTTCCCTCGCGGCCTCCACCGCGGGTGAGGCGGAAGAGGCTGACCACCTCGTGAGGTCAAGCACGGCTGCCACCGGCTCCACCGCCGCCGGAAGCATGCTGCTTGCAGCAGGCAGCGACGGTGGCGGCGTCGGCCCGTAAGCAGCTGTGATCACTGCCTCGTTGATTGAGCAGGTGCCGCTGTTGAGCAGCGCTTCACGGCCATTGCTCGGATTGATCACCGTTCGCTTGGTACGCCCGAAGATCGAGCGCGGTGCTCGTGCCTGCGCTGCCACCGGCTCCACGACCGCCGTCTCTGCTGCCGCCGGCTCCATTGCCGCGTGCACGTCTTCGAGCAGTGGTCGACCTGGTGGTTGCTTGAAGTTCGGACTCGAAGCTTTCGAGAAGCCGAAAGAGCTGAAAGAGCCCCACTGCTTCTCTCCGGCCATCCTTTTCTTCGCCTGACGTCCACGCCTGGATGTGCCGACACGTTGCTTTTCTGTGGGGAATGAAGCTGTTTCTGTAGAACCAGTAGCTTCCGAGACTGAGCCTGCTGCCTGGCCGCCTCCAACTGAGCTCGAGCTCGCCGAGCCAGCTTGTTCAAAGTACTGCTCATCCACCTTGATGAAGCTGTCCATCCTGAGGAGCACCTCAAATGCGGCAACTTCCTCGTCGCTAAACTCCTGCTTCGTGCGCAAGGCAGCTTCGAGTCGCTTGCTAAAGATCTCAGAGCCCGCCGTGGGCTTCTCAGGACCGACTTTCGTCCAGTGCGAGCCAATGCCCACGCGTGATTTCAAGGCCGTCCTGTACCGAATCTGATTCATCTGAACCTTTTTCAGCGAGACGCCCTCGCGTTTCAGGTTCCTCTTGGTGAGGAAGGCCCTTTGGATCAGGATGGCTGCAAGATCCTTTTGTCCGGCGCCTTGCCACCGCTGTCTGGTGCGCACTTGGTGACCCCGGGCCTTGGACTGAACTTTCGTGGCCGCTCTTTGCTTCTTCCCGTATCGCTTTCTGGCCGCGGCGTTGATCTTGTTACCCGCATACTTTTGACGCATGTTGAACAAAAGGTTGTCCATGACAGCAGCGATGGCTTCGGCCTCTTCCGCCACGGACGCGGCGGCGTTGACCCCTTCGTCCATAAAAGTCTCCAAGAGGCCGTCCCCAGCATCCATGCCTATCAGCGCCGCAAGCATGCTAGGGATGACCGTGAGGAAGCCTACGATGGCGATGCAGCACTCCGTGATAGACATCTCCTTCATGTTGTACACGCACCTGATCAGCTGCACCACGACGGCTTCGTAGCCCTTTTCAAGGATGGGAATGAACATCCCGAAGAGCAGCAGCAAGAAGACGGCCATTTGTATCAGCGGCTGGAGGTCGAAGAGCTCGGGGAAGCCCGACACAAGCAGCAGGAGCGTGCAAGTGCCCTCTGTCAGGTACTGCGCGGTGATGACAAAGTTGTCGATGCGGTCCGCGGACGGGCCGCCAAACATCGCGTACACGGCAATGCCATATTGCAGGCAGATCACCGCGAACATCTGCGCGTCGGCCTCAGGAGAGCCTGGTTCGATGACCGGGCCGATGCCTGTGAGAATCGCGATGCTCAGCTGAATGAGGAGCAGCAGCCACTCGTACAAGACGCCGCTGATTCCATGGCTACCCGAGGCGCGGTTGAGCCAGAGCATTTTATTGCCGTCAATTGCATCGCCAGGACGTGGGCGGAGGAGCACCACCGGATGGGCGAGAAGTCGCTCTGTGCGGTCAGGCTCCACGACGTCTTCCTCGGGCTTCGTCCAGTCGCCGCGTACGCGACCCACCAGGTTGAACTTCTTGCCTCGGAGTCTTTGAGGACAGCAGCTAAGGCGTATCTTCGAGACCAACCAGTACGCCGGATCATCCACCTCTGACAGATCTGCAGGCTCGAACCACTCCCACGAGTCCGCAGAGTAATACCACCAAAAGTGAAGCAGCGTCACGAAGCCCGACAGAAAGAACAGGCCGACGACGGCGAGGATGATGAGACCCGGCCAGCGGCATTGGGCTATGGTGCACGTGATATTCG
>Ga0210248_100236_pt1 | contig 46612 bp, 40 predicted proteins | sample ChrtobMetP3_32mM_FD_155493 | JGI IMG/M metagenome (GOLD analysis project Ga0210248, IMG submission 155493) | Chrysochromulina tobin associated microbial communities from unialgal haptophyte culture, Seattle, Washington, United States - P3_32mM | ecosystem: Host-associated > Algae > Haptophytes >...
GCATCGGTACCTGTGCTGCCCATCCTGCGCCAGGCCGTGCCTATGCCGCCATCGGCATCGTGCCTCCTACCTGCGTATGACGGGTCAGGTGTGGTGGCAGCCGCAAGGGGCCAGTGTGCGACCGACGCAGCATTGGCATCCATGATGGCGGCGGCGGCGCACCCGAGCGTCATCTCCTCCTCCTCCGACATGTCTTCCTCCTCCTCCTCCGAGAATGGGTTTGGGCCGTTGCCGCGCTCCATTGCGGCGGTACTGGAGGTCCCGATGGAGATTCTCACGGCGGCGGACACGCAGGGGCTCGTTTGCGTACAGGACACGGAGGCCGTGCGTCGCACCGAGGGTGTGCACGACCTGGGAAGGATGCCGCCCGTGCTTCGGACGTCGCCGTGGCCCCATGTGCGCCTCGAAACCCAAGACACCGGACCGGCGTACATACACGAGTCAAGCTCCCAGCCAGCTCCTTCTGTCCTAGCAAGCAAGCAAGGTACTTGTGTTGTTTCGACTAATTTAGCTTGCTTGCTTGCAGTCAGTCAGTTTCGTCGCGGTCCCCCCACGCTAGACGCTTCTGCCCCGAGCCTATAGAGTATTCGAAACCAATTTACATATCCGCGCCCCGTTCACTAAGTGGGAGGCCCCCCGACTTGACTCTTGCCGGCGGGACTGATAGTTTGGTAGTGTGAGAGATACATGTCCCCCCCCTTCTCGAACTTGACGTCTCATCTGCCCCGAGCCATTAGAGTATTCGAAAAATTATACATATCCGCCGCCCCGTTCACTAAGTGGGAGCCTGGGATGCCGGTCGCGCTAGGCGACCAACTCCGCCGGCCTCGACTAAAGTGACCCCCCCCCCCCCGCAGATGAAAGTTACTTAGAGATCTCATCAAGAACGGAAAAAAGACACCCTTAGTTAGCAAGCTAGCAAACATTCTTGGAGCACATGCCCCCCATCATCCCATCTTCATCCTGATCAACACGCGCCAGGCCTTGCACAACACGAGCTGGCAGGGAGGCGCCTTGAAGACCAGCCACACCGAGACTCATCAACACGGATCACGGTACACGCGCTCGCTCCACGCTCGCTCGCGCTCGCTCAGGGCCAGGCTGAGCTCGGGTACGGGCGTCGTCTCGGGCGTCGGACTCCCGACGGGCGTCGTCTCGGGCGTCGGACTCCCGTCGGGCTCGCTGATCTTCAAGCATGGTCGTCCTGTCGGCCAGGGTTGACAGGCGACCATCATGTGATCGAGTCGGGCCACGGCCGCGGCCACGCCGCGCCAGAGGGGGAAGGCTTCGGGGGAGGCCACGCCCGCCGTTTGCCGCCATATGCGTCCGGGCTTCCGTCGCTGCTTCCGTCAGGAGTCAAGGTCACTGGCGCAGCCGAACGCAGGGGTGACTCTCTGTTTCCCCACAGGCCCTTGGGTGCAGCGCTGTCGTGAGCCTGTTGACCAATGGGGGCGTACGCCGCTGGGGAGCCCGCGGAGGCCGGGCTGCCATACGGTGGGCTGCTCATGACGTGTGTGCTGCTCATGACGTGTGTGCTCACGGCAGCGCTCTTGGGGACGAGCGACACTGGTAGCGTGGCCACGAGCGGCAACGGGCGGGTGGGCGAGATTCCATCTCCGGCGCGCGAGATCGTCATCTCCGGCGCGCCCTCGGGCAGATTGAGGAGATTGCGCGCCGTCTTGGGCTCGAGCCGCGCCCGAGACGGCGCGAGCAGCGCGTAGTCCTTTTGAAGCATCTCGAGCTGCGCCGTGAGATGGGCCACACGCACGTCCGTGCGCACGCGCTGCACTTCGAGATCCGTCTGCAGTGAGAGCGCCTCCTCCTTACTAGAGTAGGCCATCTCGGCTGCTTTGGCCTCGGCCGCCTTCAGCTCCGCCCGCAGGGCCGCTTCGGTGGCCGTCCACGTCGCGCGGTCGGTCTCTAGCCGGTGGTTCAAGATGGTGCTCAGCTCGTGCAACGTCGTCTTCTCGCACGTCGCCGCGGCGAGATCACGCTGCGTCCGGCTGCACTCGTGCTCCGCCGCAGATCTCACGGCGAGCGCCTCCATAGCCCTGGCTTCCGCCATCGCGACGTGCTTGGAGGCCTCGGCTCGGATGGAATCCATCTCGGCCAGCCGCCGCTGCGCCAGATCATCCAAAAGATTGCGCTCGGCGGTGGCGACTGACAAGCGCTCCTGCAACGTCGCTCGCTCGGCCGTAGCGATGCCCAAGCGCTCTTGCAATGTGGCCCGCTCGGCAGCCGCGGCGGCCAAGCGCTCTTGCAACGCGTCCGTCTGCTCGCGGTGCTGCGCGTGGAGCTTCTTAATCTCCTCGTGCTTCGTCTCGATGCACAGCTCGGCCTTGCTCAACCGCTCGGCCAGTGCGTCGCGCTTATCACGATCCTCGAGCACATCTCGCTCCAATCTAGCGAGCTTCTCGTCGACGAATTTGCGCTCGGCGTGTGCCACGCTGAGCTGCAGGGCAAGGGCTTCACGCGCCGTCTCCGCCGCCTTAGCCCTCTCGCTCGTCTCCACGAGCTGCTGCGACAGTGATACTCTCTGCTCGTTCATCTTGGCATGATCCCTCTCAAGCTTCATAAGTAGCTGCCCAGTGGCGCGCACATCGTGAAGCCGAACCCCTGCGTCTTTTGCGGCCTCTTGCACTTCACGCGAGACACGAGAAGGCACTGTGATGGCGCAGCCCGGTTGTGCTTGCATCCACCAGGTTGTAGGTTCATGTCCTACTCCAGCCGACTTTCTCCGCGTTCTTGGCGACTTTTCAGGACGGAATGCCATGCGCGATCGCAAGCAAGGGGCGAAGGAGCCCTGTCTGTGCCTTTTTGGCGCAAGCAGGGGTCGAGGGGCAAGAGTTGGCTTCTCGCTCGTGTGCCGCGGAAGGACGGCGTGTGAGTTTCGAAACAGAAGGAAACGGTAAAAGTTACCGGGGGAGCCGGGGCAGAAGCGAGTGTGAACGTGTACGAGATTGCGTTGTACCATGTTGTACGTGTTGGACTCGAGTTGGAGAGTTGGAATAGAATGAATTACGGTATTCATCATCAACTTCTGTCAAAACCGCTCGAGTTTTTGGCAACTATTCCTAGCATCACCATGCACCCGCTCACCGAGCCTCTCACAGCGGCAACACGAGCGTCCATCACCTTGACACCCTCTGAGCGGCCGCTCTTCATAGGCAAGCACTTGCTTGCGCAGGCGCAGAACGCCAAGACCCTGCCCACGGCCACGTCGGCCAGCGGCACTGCCACCATCTCTAAGGCCGCGCGGCAGCAGGAGCTCGCCGCCCTGGCCAAGATTCTCACGGCCGCGCTCAATGCGGTGAGCGGATTACCGGGCTCTTCGCTGCAGCGGCTGGCCGACCACCTCATTGTGGAATATGGTGGCGCGTCCGATACTGCCACCGCCTATGCGACTGCCACCGCCCGGCCTAATGTATTGAACGACGACGGGGACGACACCAATCTCGACGACATCGACGACGATGACGAAGCTGAGCGGCCCACCGTGGCAATTGGCGCACAGTCCGAGCAGCTCGCATCTCGGGCTTCTCCGGAATCGCCATCTCTCGCCGTGGAGCAAGGCCATAAGGCAGCACCCGAAGACAAGAAGGTTGCCGAGACAGAGCCCGAGACGACCGACAGCGCGCCTACGGAAGTTGTGGAGCCGGCGGCCGGGGCGGCGTCGGAGGCAGAGTCGGCGCAGGCAGTGGCGTCGACCGAGACCAGGATCAACCCGATCTTCGAGATCGGCAAGTCCATGGTAAACGCGAGTGTGCAGGCCTTCACGCCGCGTGGGCCGTCTTCATCCAGATCGTCGAGCTCACCCGATGCGCTGAGCGTGCGCAATATGCATCGGGCTATTCTCAAAGCTGACAACTCACCTCGCCAGCCTATGACATTTCGAACTTCTACGGACGGCTGTACGCTGCTGCCGCCAAAGCTGCATCAGGCGCTCACAGAGCTCGACAAAATCGTCATTGATGTCCTTCTGCGTGGAGCGATTCGGTTGCTATGCGTGAAGTGGCTGCTGATGCAGCCGGACAACTTCAAGATGCTCAACCGACAGGCTCTTGAGCATTTGGAAATGAGCGGAGCCTCGCCGTCGCCGCTGCTGAGCCGTGAAGAGGCAGCAGCGCTCGTTCGTCGTGGAGATCGGAGCATCGGTACTCTGACCTACGGCTGGCTCATGTCAGGCGATCCAGATCCGGCCGGGTCTCGCATCCGCGTGCTTCGACGCGCTCTGAAAAGGCTGAACATCAAAGCCTTGTTCTGGGACTTTGGGTCGTTGTATCAGGCACCAAGGACACAAGAGCAGAAGGTTTCTTTTGAGATCGCACTAAAGGGGGGGGCGATGAATCAGCTGTATGCGTCGATCCTTGCAACGACCGTGCTCCAGATCGAAGAGATCCCACCCCGGCCAGTCGAGTTCGATGGCGTTGTCTGCTTGTTCGAGCTGAGCTCGAGCGTAGATGAGACCATGGTACGAGCGGCGCTCGACAGGTTTGGGCCTATCGATAGCTGCGACCTGCGCCGCGATCCCGCCATTGTGCGATTTGCCTCGCATGCGTCTGCCGTCGCGGCCAAGGACGCGGGTGCACCGCCCGGCCTATGCATGGGTCTTGACACGCAATACAACGAGACGCCGTACTTTTCACGTGGATGGTGAGCGCAGCCCGTCCTATTTTCTGCAGATGTGATGTGGGATCCCCTCTCATCGCTTACACGCTCGTCACACCCCCCTATACGCAGGTGCTGCTGCGAGGACTCGTTGAGCCGGGAGCTGATGAAGAGGTTGACTGCCTACCCTGCGCTCCGGGTGCACCTCGATAAGCTTCAGCCCAAGGCATTCGCGCTGAGCAGCGATGCGGAGGACGCGAGACCCATTGAGGTTAAGGAGAGCGAGCTCGAGGCATCCGCGGACGTGGCCGTGGAGCGGATCAAAAAGTCCAAGTTCACGAGCAAGGGTGACAAGGACAAGGTCATCAGCCTGTATGAGGAGTACGCGCGCAACACCGTGGGCGCGCTGACAAGGACGCTAGGGTCGCTTGAGCTGGAATCGACTGAGGGTACGCAGGTGGCGCTGCCGCCAATGCCCGCTGCCGGGATGGCGGCCATGCGCGCGTGGCACCTTGAATGTCTCCGCTTGCAGCACGCCTTCATCCCCGACGCCCTCTCCGGCTTCCGGCTCAACACGCTCACGCAGTGCGTGCCCATCGGCGTGGAGGGGCACGATGCGGACGGCAAGCCGCTTGCGGTGCGCGACGCACGCTCGCTGTGTGTCCTGCTGCAAGGCCTGCACGCGAGTGCGAGCCCGTGCGCGCTGCTCACTGCAGGCCCGGCGGCGGGTAAGACGTGGCTCATGTCGCAGCTGATCATGCACTCCATCGACGGCGACCTGCTGCCTATCCTCGTCGAGGTGCAGCGCCTGCAGAAGGAGCTGGTGGAGCACGAGGCCGCGTTCGCCGCGGCGCCCGACTGGGTCGACGCTTACCTGCGCCTCACGTGCGCGCCAGATCACTACGGCTTGCTGCGCGCCGCGATGGACGCGCGGCGCGCCCTTGTCCTCCTCGACGGCCTTGACGAGGCCGGGCGGGAGCGCGCGCGCATTGAGGCGCACGTGGCCACCGTCCTCGCGCCGCGGAAGCTCGTGCTGCTGTGCACGTCGCGCCCCACGGGGCTGGACGAGGCGCTGTTCCAGGGCTTCCACAGGCTCAAGCTGGCACCCTTGAGCGACGCCCAGCAAGCGGCCTTTCTGGCGACGCGCCTCACGCCGACGCGCGCCGGCGCCCTCGTGCCCTACCTGCGCGACAGGGTGCCGCTCGACGCCGAGACGCGGCTCCGCGTCACGTGCAACCCGCTCATGCTCTCGATGGTCACGTCGATCGCCGTGCTGCGCGCGGACATCGCCATGCCCACGAGGACCGCCGAGCTTTACGACGTGGCGGCCCGCGCGATGCTTGCACGCGGCGGCGCGCTGCCCGAGGCTGACATGGCGCTGCTGCAGGCGACCTTTTTCGAGGCGCACGCGGCGCAGCAGCGCGTCATCACCGCGGCGCATTTCGACGCGGCGGCGCGGCAGCTCGGCTGCGGCGCCGAGGCGCTGCGTGCTCGCGTGTTGCAGGACCGCCTGCCACTCCTGCGCGTCCTCCAGGAGGCGCCGCTGCAGATGCAGGCCTTCCACCTCTCGTTCCAGGAGTTTTATGCGATGCGCGCGCTGGCCGACGGCAGCGGGCGCGCCCTTGCCAACTTCCGCGTGGGCGACCCGTGGTGGACGAATGCTGTGCTCATGGGTGTGCAGGAGGGCAACGCCTTTGGTGAGCGCTTCGTGGAGGCGGCGGGCCTCGGTGGCGCGGTGGGCGAGGGGTGGCGCGATCGCCTGGTGACCGCGCTCGCGCACGCGGGCCTCCCCAGTGCGTGGCTGCCGATTGTCGCCGAGGCCGCCGGCGCGCCCGCAGAGTACCCGAGGCTCAAGCGCTTCGTCGGGCGCTACCGCGACGTCCTGCAGCGCGAGGGTGGCAAGGCGGTCGCGCAGCTCGCACTGCAGCAGCCGCAGACGAGCGTCGTCCTCGACCTGCTGCAGAGGGCGCCGCTGCAGCGCCTCGTCGTGTGGCGCAACAAACCGCTGACCGACGACCCGTGCGTCGCCACCTTTGCGCACGAGGGCGGGGTGAGCGCGGTCGCCGTCTCGTCGACGCGCATCGTGGGCTGCGTGGGGGAGGCAGTGTACGTGTACGACGCGGACTCTGAGGAGCTCCTGAAGCAGCTCGAGGGCACAAGCCACGTAACGAGTGTGGCCGTCTTTGAGGACGAGCAGGGAGGCTTGATCACCGCCGGATACCAGGACGGGACGATCAAAGTCTGGGATACGGGTGCGCCAAAGCCCTCAAACTCGCCCCTCCTTGGCCAAACTGACGCCTGCAGGCTTGTCTGGCAGGCAAACTGGAGCTGCTGAGCGAGAAGACTGACGCGCACAGCTGCGAGATCACGTCGGTGGCGTTTTCCCCGGACGGGGCCAAGATTGTGTCGGGATCCAACGACCAGACGATCAAAGTCTGGGATTCGAGTGCGCCGCGGAGCCCTCAAAATCGTCCCTCCTTGGCCAACACTGACGCCTGTTGGCTTGTCTGGCAGGCAAGCTGGAGATGCTGAGCGAAAAGACGAATGCCCACAGCGACTGCATCAACTTGGTCGCGTTTTCCCCGGACGGGACCAAGATTGTGTCGGGATCGGACGACGAGACGATCAAAGTATGGGATACGGGTGCGCCAAAGCCCTCAAACTCGCCCCTCCTTGGCCAAAACTGACGCCTGCTGGCTTGTCTGGCAGGCAAGCTGGAGCTGCTGAGCGAGGAGACGAACGCCCACAGCAACAATATCATGTCGGTGGCGTTTTCAACGGACGGGACCAAGATTGTGTCGGGATCTCACGACCAGACGATCAAAGTCTGGGATTCGAGTGCGCCGCGGATCCCTCAAAATCGCCCCTCCTTGGCCAACACTGACGCCTGCTGGCTTGTCTGGCAGGCAAGCTGGAGATGCTGAGCGAAAACCTGCTGGCTTGTCTGGCAGGCAAGCTGGAGATGCTGAGCGAAAAGACGAATGCCCACAGCGACTGCATCAACTCGGTCGCGTTTTCCCCGGACGGGACCAAGATTGTGTCGGGATCGGACGACGAGACGATCAAAGTCTGGGATACGGGTGCGCCAAAGCCCTCAAAATCGCCCCTCCTTGGCCAAAACTGACGCCTGCTGGCTTGTCTGGCAGGCAAACTGGAGATGTTGCGCGAGAAGACGAACGTGCACAGCAGCATCATCACGTCGGTGGCGTTTTCAACGGACGGGACCAAGATTGTGTCGGGATCTCACGACCAGACGATCAAAGTCTGGGATTCGGGTGCGCCGCGAGCTCTCAAATCGCGCCTCCTTGGCCAAATCTGACGCCTGCTGGCTTGTCTGGCAGACGCGCTGGGGCTGTTGAGCGAGAAGACGAACGCCCACAGCGGGGACATCAATTCGGTGGCGTTTTCCCCGGACGGGACCAAGATCGTGTCCGGATCATTCGACGGGACGATCAAAGTCTGGGATTCAGGTGTGCCGGAGCCCTGAAAATTGCCCCTCCTTGGCCAAAACTGATGCATGCTGGCTTCCTTGTCTGGCAGGCACACTGGGGCCGTTGGGCGAGAAGACGAACGCGCACAGCGACACCATCAGGTCGGTGGCGTTTTCCCCGGACGGGACCAAGATTGTGTCCGGATCGGACGACAAGACGATCAAAGTCTGGGATTCGGGTGCGCCGCGAGCTCAAAATCGCCCCTCCTTGGCCAAAACTGACACCTGCTGGCTTGCCTGGCAGACAAACTGGAGATGCTGAGCGAGAAGACGAACGCCCACAGCGGCTGGGTCATGTCGGTTGCGTTTTCCCCGGACGGGTCCAAGATTGTGTCGGGATCGCGCGACAAGACGATCAAAGTCTGGGATTCTGGTGCACCGCGAGCTCAAAATCGCCCCTCCTTGGCCAACACTGACGCCTGTTGGCTTGTCTGGCAGGCAAGCTGGAGATGCTGAGCGAAAAGACGAATGCCCACAGCGACTGCATCAACTTGGTCGCGTTTTCCCCGGACGGGACCAAGATTGTGTCGGGATCGGACGACGAGACGATCAAAGTCTGGGATACGGGTGCGCCAAAGCCCTCAAACTCGCCCCTCCTTGGCCAAAACTGACGCCTGTTGGCTTGTTTGGCAGCCACGTTGGGGCTGCTCAGCGAGAAGACGAACGCCCACAGCCACTTCATCAACTCGGTCGCCTTCTCCCCGGACGGGACCAAGATTGTGTCTGGATCGTGGGACGCGACGATCAAAGTCTGGGATGCAGATTCGTTCAACCTGCTCGAAACGCGTCCAGGCGAGGCCATGGCCTTCAGCAAAGAGGCCGAGGGTGTGGTGCGCGATGGCTCGACAATTCGCATGAAGGACGGGGGCGGCGCATTCTATGCGCCGAGCCCGATCTCGTGTGTGGCTGTGAGTTGGCCGAGGATTGCTGCCGGCGCGCAGTCAGGGGAGCTGTACCACCTCGAGGTGATGTGAGAGCATGGAGGCGGACACCCAGCAGCGTATGGGCTCTCCGTGCGCTGTGTCCATGCGCAATCGACTTACATGTTGGGAACGACGATTGCGGAATGGCAGAGGGTGGGACGTCGTGGGAACGGATATGGTGATTGGCGATTGCATGTACACGGATGCGCCGTCCATGCGGCTGCAGCGTGCAGGGTGAGATGCGTCAACTGAAGACTGTGCATTTGCGTGAGTCTGAGTGAGTCTGTGAACAATGAGTCTGAGTGTCGGTGTCTAGTGTGCCAGTCAGCATGGTCCGCGGTGGGGTCATTGCCGCATTCGCAGCGGTTTTATTCGCGGCAAATGGAATCGCTTTCGGGTTCGTCTGGAAAACGGGCCCCACAGTGGAGCCCGCCCCGGTGCCCTAATGGACCACACCTTTTTTGCGCTTGTCGCGTGGCCGGTTGTGGACGGCATACGTTTTCACACCACTCGCGAGCGGAAGCCGCAGCTCGCACAGGCCACTGTGGACAGCCGGAGCCGACACTCAGACAGTCCGACTCTACTCTCATTCTATTGCCGGTGTTCCCACTCGAGGATCGTGGAGTTGATCTGTTCGAACCAGTCGGAGATGACGCGAGACGATTCGTCGTAATCGTCGACGCAGTCGCCTGCATAGGAGAAGGTCACGGAATCCGAGCCCTCGGAATTGCCGAAGGACAGAGTCCAGCTATCCCCATCACGCGACAGATTGGTGAAGGTCCAGGGACCGAATTCGCCCTCGTCGAACGTATCAGGACAAATTTCGTTGAGGCAGGGCGGCGGTCTTGTGGCCCTCGGAGAGCTTTGGTGGGGGCTTCTTGCCCTCAGCAGCGGCGCCTCCAAACAAGTCGAACGGTACATCCCTCTCTTCCTCGTCTGTAGAATTCCCCATCGAATCTGAGTGACAAGCGGCCGCATGATCTTCTGGCGCGGCAACAGCCGGCGCTGCTGCTGGTCCTGCTGCTGGTCCTGCTGCTGGTCCTCCTGCTGGTCCTGCTGCTTGCCCTGCTGCTGGTCCTGCTGCTGGTCCTGCTGCTGGTCCTGTCGCCGGCACCTCCGCAGGCTCCTCCTCGCCAAGCGTTGTCCCGGGAAGCTCCCGCTCAAATGTGAGGGCCGTCGCCGCGTCGGCCCCGGGCTCGTGCTCGTAGGCGATGCCGTACTCATTGGCGCGGGTCTTATCGACCGGGTACAGGTATCGCTGGTACAAGAAGACCAAGAAGACGACGTCATCGCGAAGGCACGCGATCTTATGGTGGAGCGGCATCGAGACGAGCAGTGCAAACGCGTCGTCGATGAAGGTGTTGAAGGCCTTGTAGGCCATCACTCGCCATGGCATGTGTGCCACGCTCTTGAGCTTATAGTTGATGAAGAGCTGCGGCGTCATCGAGACGAACCCAAAGAGGTACACCGAGTCGGCCAACGATGAGATGACCCAGCTGTACCAGGTCGTGTGGGGGTAGTACACGAGTGCATAGATGGCCCAGCCGCCCACTAGAGGCGCGAGCCCCACACCCAAAGTGCGCGTCGCAATCTCGTCAAAGCGCTCCGTCGCTCCCTCAAGCCTCACCCGCGCCGCCGCCGCTGCCCTGGTCTGCGCCGCCGCCGACCTCGTCTGCGCCGCCGCCGCCGCCGCCCCTGCCGCCCTCGTCTGCGCCACCGCCGGCGCCGCCTCATCCACCATGCTCGCCGCTGCCGTACCGGTCCCCGGCATCGCCGAGCGCGGCGCCGTGCCGGGCGGCGACGAATCGTCTTCATCGATACGCGCCGCGGTGAGCGCCGTGTTGTGCGCCGTGTTGAGCAGCGCCGTGCCGGGCGGCGACGAATCGTCTTCATCGATACGCGCCGCGGTGAGCGCCGTGGTACGCGCCGTGTTGAGCACCGTGTGAGGGAGGGTGGCGGCTGCTGCGCCACCCTCCGCGTCAGCCCCCGTCGCCCCCGTCGCTCGCGTCGGCTGCGTCGGCGGCCTCGTCGCTGCCTCGCGCGCTGCGGCCGACACCGCGGCGGCCTGCGCCGCGGCGTCCTGCGCCGCGGCGGCCTGCGCCGCGGCGTCCTGCGCCGCGGCGGCTACCCGTGCCCTAGACGCGCGTAAGATCTGGAGCACACGCACCACCTTCCACAGCTCGACAGCGGTCGAGAAGGTGTACGTAGCCAGCACAATCGAGTTGAGGTTGTCGGCGTCGAGTAGGTAGAGGTAGATGATGACAGTCTGGGCGGCGGACGAGATCACCGCGCGTGACGAGAGGCCGCTCATCGTCTCCTTTCCCTTCCAGAAGCCAATGTCACTCCGAAAGGCGAGCACGTCGAAGATCACGTGCAGGATGGAGATGATCTGTGAACCACCCCGCGCAAGGACGGCCAGTCAGATGCAGTGGCGCCATGGCAGACGCTCGGAAGGCACGGCGCAATCGCAGGTATTCGGAAGGCACTCGAGGGCGTGCGCGCGTCACTCTACCTGCATGCAATGAGGGAGGTCATCAATGGCCATCGGAGGTCATCAGAGGTCATCAGCGAGGCGTGCGTATGGCACTCTACCTGCATCACCACGAATCGGTACAGGCGCTCCTCGGACAAAAGCTCGCGGATCTCGTCGAGCTCGGTGCCGAGACCGAGGCTCGCACCTGATGAGGGAGGCAATCAGAGGTCATCAGAGGTCATCAGAGGGTCATCAGCATCTCGCCCGAGGCCGAGGCTCGCACCGAGCGACTCAAAGAGTGAGCCAAGCTGCGCCATGATCCGGTGCCGACCGACCGAGATCGGCTTGAACTTGAGCTTGAGCCGCGGATGCGCCTTCTGCACGTCTGCCGACAATGGCAGCGCGTGCTTGCGCAGCAGCGAGAAGGTGTCCACGTAAAAATGGGGCGCGTACGTGCGCGCGTGCACGTCCCAGGACTGGCCTATCGGCGTGCCGTCGGGTGCCAAGAACGGCGACGCATACGCCCGTGCGTCCGTCACAAGCCGCAGCTCGCACATGCGGTACGAGTAGATGAAGTGCGGCACGCGGCCGTGGCGGTCAGCCGGCGCCAACTCGGCGGAGACCGTGCTGCTCGTGCTGGGGGCCTCCGTCACCGCCGGCTTCTCGTCGCTCGACGCGAACACGTCACCGAACACGTCACGCTCGAGCAGCATGCTGGCCTGCGAGCGCTCGCGCGCTTCGTACATCTGCACAATGTTGACCCTCGCCGCGGAGAGCACGTCGTCCGAGCCCGTGCGGGAGAGCTCAAACGTGAGCCACAGCTCGCGCATCTCACCTCGGCGCACGCTCGGTGGCACGGGAGTCGTTATTGCCGCCTCGAGCTCTTCGACCGAGCTCACGTTGGTCACGTTCCACACGGCGGCCCGAATGGCTCCTTCGCCCATGTGCGCTGTGATATCAACACGAGCTCCCCACGGCAATCTTGGGTGGTAGCAGCCATGCCGGAGCTTGCAGGCCGGAGGATAGAAGAGCACATAGAATTCCTTCGCGGACATTGCGATCCAGAGCACCATGACTGCTCCCACGTAGGTCCACATGATTTGTTCTGTGAGGACGGGCGCCGCACTTGGCACCGCGACGCCGCGCGCGAGAGCGAGCGCGCGCTTGACAATCCTCAGGTCAAGTCAAGGCAAGTCCACAGTCACAAAGTGCTCCTTTTCTGGGATACACGTCTGAGTGGGGGGGGGCGTTGCGTTGTACATGCTTGCGTGCGTGGGGTATTCTCAGTGCATGGAGCTGTGAACGCGCGGAAAGTTTGAATTTTGCGAAACGACTTCGGCAAAAGGAATGCCGCCAGCGGCCGCAGACCATCCTCCGTCCAGTCCGGCACCGTCGAACCGAAGCAACAAGTCGGATGCTTCGCCTTCGTCGCGCGGCTCGGGCAAAAAGAAAGGGCATAGCGCAAGGAAGAAAAAGAGCGAGAAAGAGCGCAAGGAAGAAAAAGAGGCTATCTCCGCCGATGCCGGAGGAGCTCCTGCTCTGAAAGGTGATGACGGAATCAGCGAGGAGGCTGCCAAGCTCCTAGCAGAATCCATGTCGTCATTCCGCGTGACTCCACGCAATGAGGAAGCCTTCGCGGAGTCAAAATCCAAAATCATGGGTCCGCCTCTGCCGGACACCATCAGGGCCCCGGCCATCGTGCTACAGCACTCAATGAAAGCGATTCGTACCGGTCCACCAGAGCTTAACAAGTACGACTACCTCAGACCCGAGGAGATGGCGGCTGTCTGGGTCAATGGATCAGACGACATTCTCCGAACACCGCTCACTGACCGTAAGGGTGGGCACGACATCACAATCGAGAACTGGGAGCAGCGTAGCAAGGCCGTCGCCAAGCTGATGATCGAGAACGAGAAGGCAGAGGAGGAGGCCAAGGAGCGCGTCGCGTCGTTCCGGGCGGCGCTCACGAAGCGGGTAGGCGGATAGGCGGAATGATTAACGAAATGATTAGAGAGAGCGCATATCCTGCCATGGGTTGCATGGCCCTTGTATCATGTAAGCTTACCCGGACACGGCTCGACACGGGCGCAAATCGCGCAACGCGCTCGTGCCTCCCCATCTATCACCTATCACCTATCAGCTGTAGTCTGTCTGCCCAGTGTGCCACATGTAATCTTTCGAGTACTTTTGGCCCAGAAGGATCAATTGGGTCATGTAAAGTCGAAAACACTTCTGAAAATATTATGGAATTAATTGATGATTTTAGTATTCATAACCCTTTTGTCAAGAAGAAGTGAAATGGCGCAAAAATTGTCGTCCGCGGCGTGACCGGTCCGCGTCCCCACACCGGGAGGCGCGGCACCGACCGCCGGCCCCGCCCGTCAGTATCTTCGGTTACGTGTTAGGCTTCGTCGCTGCGCGGGCTGTGCGCGCAGGTGGCACTGGCCCACTGGCAGAACGCCGCAGGTGTGTCTGTGCTCGCTCAACGTAGAACAGTGCCAACGCGGCGGTTGGCACTCGACAGGTTGACGAGCGGCTTCCACTCTCGCGGCAACTGCTGCACGTTCGCTGTCGCAGCCCGCAAGATATTGTCGTCCTGCACGTCGCTCCAATTGCCCATGCCATCAACGGGCCTTCGCGCGACGAGAACGCACGAGATGGACAGCCACTGCTTATCCGAGTGGTCGTCCTGCTTCGCACTGAAGTTCGAAATTAGAGCATGGCGGAGGTGCTCATGGTGTATGTCGCCTACGCCCAAGCCCAGCAGATAGGCGGATGCCATATGCGAATCCCCCACCTTTTTCACATCGGTGATCTCGAACCCGGCCTGTGTTAAGATTTCCTGCGCCCCCATGCACGTGTACCGGAAGTAGTCGCCCGCCTCGTACGAAAAGTGGAAGCGCTCGAGGAACGGGGCCGACCAGAAGACGAAACCACCCGGACGTACCTGATGAGGGAGGCAATCAGCATGCACTCAGGAACGGGGCCGGCCAGCAGACGAAACCACCCGGCCGTACCAGCTGGAAGAGGCCACGCGCGGCTGCGAACGGGTCCTTCACATGCTCAAAGACCTGTCGACAAGTGGTTGTACATCGCACGCGGTGGGTCGGAAGGGCGGGTGCAGAGGTTGGACGCGGAGTAGGGTGAAGGACGGAGCCCAAGCAGCACAGCCACGCAGAGGGGATGAGCTCAGCGAAGGTGCTCAGTCTGCACACCTGATTGCACACGACCAAGTCGAAGGATGAAAGGAAGGGCCCCAAGTCTCGAAATCTCGCCCCAAATCTCGCCCCCAAGTCTCGAGGATGCTCCGAGATGGCCACCAGACTGCACGCAAGTCCGAACACGCACGTGAGCAGGGCTGCACAGCTGCACGGCGGCCAGCCCCCCAACGCAGCATACGGCGGCCAACGCAGCGCCACCCCAGGCCGTCCGGCAGCAATGCTCGAGCGCTGCAAAGGCGGCATGTGCTTCACTCTCGTGAGTGGCGAGCGGAGCGCACTCCGATCCCAAGATGCGCTTTGCCTCGTTGACCCGAACGATGGACTTTTTAGCGTTCTTCGTCCCGTGGTACGAGAACGTCCAGATCTTGGCTGGGTCGCACGCGGGTACGAGCTTTGCGTGCTTCTCGTCCCAGCTCAAGCACCTCGCGCCACTCGGCACGATCCTGGCCATGTCCTCAAAGTAGCGGGTGAAGCCCCAACGCCCAATGATGCTCTCGTCGAGCTCCCACGACCCTCGGCGATGGCCCCATGGCGATATTGGCAGCAGGCCACCAACCCACATGAAGTTGTGCATGGCAATAAACGCAGCTTGCAGCTGCTCGGACCCGATGAACACGGGATGGTTTCTTATGGTCACGTTCTTTGGCGGCACCCAGGCTCGACCTCTATCATAGTACGGTGCATCAAAAGGAACCGCCTTGTGTGCATCAAGCCATGCCTCCACGTTCCGATACATTGTCGGCCGCAGATTCAGACAACGTTTCAGGATGGCAATTGCGCGGCGGCCTTGCAGGACTTCAAGCGACTCTGATGTGGATGGCAGCTTTTGGTCGAGACGACGATGCCCATCCTCAGGCGAGAATAGCATGACGTGCTGACCAAGCAGAAAGCCGACGCAGCCAGATACCACGGCCCACAGCACGTGGGCCGACACAGGTACCACGATCGCCATGTTCTCGGGTTACACCGCCCAGGCTGTGCCGTGAACCATCATGGTGTTCAGGCTGTTAATACTCGGACGCCTACTCCGAATCTATGGTAAGGCACGGGATTTGTCGTCAGTCGTCAGCGCCACTAATTTGTCTCTACTGCATGCAAATGTCTTTCCTTATCGGGACGGCAACCTGAAAACGACCCAAATAAGGCCCTCATTTTTCAGGCGGAGCGCCTCACTCGCTGCCAGCCTGATCGTGCCGATTCCTTCTGGGCTCGGAAGCAATGGCCAATGCAACGCTGTCCTCGACCGCCGTCACGACCACCGCGTCGTATCGACCGTATCGAGCGCGAGCGCGCCAGACTGCCCGTGGGCGAGCTAATGTGTCCGCTTTGGCCTGCGTCATGGCGTGCATGGTCTCCTCGGCAGCAGGATACTCCGTGACGCCCACGACGGACTCCGTGATCTTCGACACCACGATAGACCTCCGCAAAAAGGCCTCGCAGGATGAGTACGGACACGATGACAAGGACGTGCCATGCGCCATGTGGGCCAAACAAGGAGAGTGCAAACGCATTCCGGTCTACATGCACTCAAATTGCCCTGTGTCGTGCGGCGTATCCGCTCCTGCTCCCAGCTCGAGCCTGAGCTCGACCAGACCGACGTCAGGTGAGTCGAAAGACGGGTGCAGCTCGTGGTGCGCGGAACACACAGGGGCATTGGAGGTCAAGTGCAGCTTTATCCCGTGCAGCAAGTGTGCAGAGTGCGAGTCGCACAATGACGCTTCATTCAATGAGCCTCGGGTCGGTGCTTGGCCAACCTCGGGGCATAAGACAGTCTCTAAAACACCGGCAGCCACGGCCCATGCACCGAGTTCAACCAAGACGGTCTTGGCCAAACCAACGTCGAAGGACAAGACGGACCTCAAAGCACCTACCACGATAGCCCCCGCACCGACACCAGCACTGGCAACGGTGGTGAAAGCACCCACGCCGGAAACGGCAACGGTCGTGAAAGCACCCACGCTGGCACCGGCGAAGATGGTCACCAAGCCAACCGTGGGGAACGCGTCAGACTTGCACGCGCCGACCGCGGTCCAGACGCCGAGCTCCAAGCCAACCGTGGGGAACGCGTCAGACTTGCACGCACCGACCACGGTCCATGCGCCGACCTTGGCCAAGCCAACCGTGGGGAACGCGTCGGACTTGCACGCGCCGACCTCGGTCTATGCGCCGTCCTTGGCCAAGCCAACCGTGGGGAACGCGTCAGGCTTGCACGCACCTTCAACCACGGTCTATGCGCCGTCCTTGGCCAAGCCAACCGTGGGGAACGCGTCGGACTTGCACTCACCAACCGCCGTCCATGCGCCGAGCTCCACCAAGCCAGCCTCAGGCGACAAGGCAGAGCCTTCTGATCTCAACTTGCCGACCTCGGTCGATGCGCCGAGCACTATCACTCCGAAGACAGAGGGATGCACCGACGCGAAGGACATGCCTTGCGCCGCGTGGGCCCAAAAGGGAGAGTGCCAACGCATTCCAGTCTTCATGCTCTCCATGTGCGCATCGTCTTGCGGCTGCCTCACGCCCGCTGCCGCTAGGCAGCTACTCATGAATATGGATCTCCTACGGCGTGATCCCGAGACACCGACCACGGTCCAGACGCCGAGCTCCAAGCCAACCGTGGGGAACGCGTCAGACTTGCACGCTCCGACCACGGTCCATGCGCCGACCTTGGCCAAGCCAACCGTGGGGAACGCGTCAGGCTTGCACGCTCCGACCACGGTCCATGCGCCGACCTTGGCCAAGCCAACCGTAGGGAACGAGTCAGGCTTGCACGCACCGACCGCGGTCTACGCGCCGACCTTGGCCATGCCGACCGCGGGACACAAGACAGACCTCAACTCTCCGACCAACAAGCAGCGGACGACCGTCGTCATCATGTCCGATCGTTTCGAAGCTGTCGTGGTTGCAATCGGCTCTCTCTTCATGAACAGCCCAGAGAGCGACATTGACGTCTGGCTCATCGGCGATATGCAGCGAGAAGCAAAAGGCAACGTGTCTCTGCTCCAGCGGCTCAACGCTGCGCTCCAGCCGCAAGCGCCGGAGCAGACGATCAGCGTGATGGGCATCGACGAGGCAACAGCACTGCTCGAGGAGGATGGCGTGACTCCGGTTTGGAAGTGGCCACAGTTTGGCTCGCTGGGCGCTGACCAGGATCAGGACCATAAGCCAGAGACCGTGCTGCGTCCAGAGCCGTGGGACTATGACAACATGCACCACGACCCGTTCAACTTGATTCGCTTCTACTTGCCGTACCTCGGGCCGTTCAGAGAGCTCGATTCCCTCTTCTTATGTGACGATGACATCGTCGTTCAGAAGTCCATTTCCACGCTCGAGGTACCGATGGGCGATGGCCCCATCATCGCCGCGACATGCAACGGATGGCTGTGGGCCGAGGACTGCATGCGCAACGAGCCGTATTACAATGGAAAGGGCTGGCTCGACTACCCGGCCACGTATCTGGGCAAGGACAAGGCACACGGATATAGTGGGTGCACGAAGAAGGCATCGGAGAGCGGAAACCGCATTTGCCAGAAGGACGAGTTTGCGGAGACGGTAATGCGCTGGAGCAAGAAGTTCAACGGCAAAGAGCTCATCCCCGCCGACCAGCCGCGCTGGAACTTTGGTTTGTCGCGCGTCAACTTGACCGAGTGGAGAAAACAGAACATGACGCACGTCTTCGATAGCTACATGCGCGCCAACTATGAAGCCAAGCTTATCCCCGAGACGTCCCTCGCTTTTGGCCTCGGGATCCCGTTCTTCGCATTTGCGGACAAGATTAAGTGCTGGAACGACGTTGTGGGCGACCCGGCCTTCGTGGACGGCCTCGGGTACATCTCGAAGGCCGACTTGAGCTTGAACAACCTGAACGCGTCGGAAGTGCTTGGACAGGCAAACGTGCTTCACTGGTCTGGCCGCAACAAGCCGTTTGACCCACAGTCTGAGATGGAGCTTGAGCTCTACAAGCCGTTCGATGACGTACAGGAATACTATGTGGGCAGGTCGCAGAAGTTGTACGCCAAGGGAAGTGAGCTGAAGACGCAGCAGATTGTAGCGCCGGAGAGTGGCCTCCACGCCATCGTCAGGCAGACGCCCGATGCGTCGAAGCAGAGCACCCGCTCGCTCTTGTATGCAGACCCTTATTCGGGGGCCGAATGGTTCTTGGAGCTGCTCGATGAGACGCCTGACGTCTGTGCATCGGGCTCGACCGGCAATCCGACGGTTGCCTTCGCAGGAGAGAGCTTCATCCCGCCCCACTTTGAGGCCGTCCAGAACGCCATCCCAGTCTGCGCTCAGAAGCGCGCCTGCCTCTGGAGCTTCATTGCACAAAACGTGCCCCGGTACGTGGAACAGCGTCACAGCTGGTGCCCGCATACCAGAAGAGGTGGAGGGGAGGTTGGTACCTTGGATTTGTTTGACACTACACTGGATTTGTTCGAGATCCATGACATGCACGGTCAGATGCTTTGCTCTTGGGCCGATCGCTTGCAGACGATGTACCCCAATCGCACCAGCTACTCTGATCTGGGCGGGATCCAGACGCTCTGGAACCTCTACGAGCACAATGTCTTCTCGATGGCGACGGATCTCGTCCCGTGCACCCAGGCGTGCGGGTTCAAACCCGTCCGCATGCTCAAGTTCTTGCGCGCTTGGGCCCAGCCGATGATGAACGGAAGCGAGCCCGCTTATTCGTGGCGCGACAACGGCGATGCGCCCAAAATATTTGTGGGCGACTTTGCGGGCGAGCACTGTCACGGCGAGGCCCTGCCGGGAGGAGGCTGCGACGGCAGCGAGTCCTACTTGCCAACGATCAACTGGGACGCATACAAGATTGTCGAGCTCATCCGCTGGAACCTTCTCGATCGTTGCCTCGCACAGACCGAATTCGCCATCGGGATCAACGAAGACCCGACTTTCACCACTCAGTCTTCCAACGTCGAGACGGGCGACGTCGACTTGGACGACTTGCTGCGCTGCATGAGATACTCGAGCGCACAGCGTGACGCGGACCTTCTGCGACTCAATGTCTTTTCTGGCGAGCGCCTCGCCGATTGGATGACGCTCCCCTATGAGATGTGTTCCATGCCGAGCCACATCCAGGGATGCGTCGACGCCGCGGCAGCCCACGTCAACGAGCAAGCCTTCAGGATTGTCGAGAGACCCCACAGTGTGGCAACCGCGACTGAGCAGGCCCACATGACTTCAACCTCTGCTCTTGTCGAAGATTTGAAGCGCCGACGCTGGCGACGATCGAAGGGAAACCAGCTGGAAACTCGCCGGCGCGTGAGCGTGCAAGGTGACGGGGGCGAGACACAGCCCGACTCGGTACGTTCCATGCCGACGATCGACGCTGATTGGTTGTCAAAATACCAAGAAGATAGTCTCCACTCAGCCAGAGTTCCGGAGCGCATCTTCGCGCAAGAGCACGCGGAGCGAACTGACGGTGACCATTTCGTCACAGCACTGCAGAGATACATAAGAGCGCCGCCGCCGCCGCCTATCAAACGAGTTGCGTCTTCGAGGCAATGTTGCTTGGAGGGTCTATCCACTTTTCAGAAATGTCTTCTGAAGGGCATTCCTGTTTGCTGCAAACCTTGGGATCAAGCGTGCCTCAGGATGCAAGCCGGCGGCGGTATCGATCCAGTTACTGGCAAGTATGTCCCTGGCCCGAACTTTGACCCCAAATATGACCCTACGAAAGTCGGCCCTCCACCTGCAGGCTGGAGAGCCCCCCCGGCAGGCAAAACCTATTCTTATGACGACGACGACGAGAATGGTGGTGGAAGAAAGAAATGTAAGAAAGGTCAGCCCTGTAAGGCCGGAGAAGACGGCGACACCTATTCTTACGGCGATGAAGCAGGTGGCGGCGGTGGAAAGAAAAAGTGCAGAGACAAGAAAGGAAAAATCATTCCCTGTCCCGCCGCCGGAGAAGGAGAAGAAGGCGACACCTATTCTTACGGCGATGAAGCAGGTGGTGGCGGAAAGAAAAAGTGCAGAGACAAGAAAGGAAAAATCATTCCCTGTCCCGCCGCCGGAGAAGGAGAAGAAGGCGACACCTATTCCTACGACGAGAACGGTGGCGGAAAGAAAAAGTGCAAAGACAAGAAAGGAAAAATCATTCCTTGTCCCGCCGCCGGCGCCGGAGAAGAAGGCGACACCTATACCTACGACGAGAATGGAAACCGGAAAAAGTGCATACCCAAACCAGGCAAGCCCTGTCCCGTTGGAGAAGGCGGAGCGGGCGAAGAAGGCGACGTGAATGGAGGACGGAAAAAGCCTGTCGCTGGCGGCGGTGAAGGCGAAGAAGGTGATGAAGACGAGAATGGTGCGAGGCGACGATCGCCTCCGCCATCAGGATCGCCAGGATCAGAGGGATCTCCGGATGATGGTTCACGCGCTCCCCGCGCTCCGAGCGGGGCTGGATACGGTTTCCACGGATTCACTCGCCGTACCATTCGCCGCGGCACCGTGCTCGAGCTGGCCGCTGCCGATGTAGAACATGGTCGCACGTCGCGCTCCTCTCGATGGCTGGGTGTTGCTAACGCCGAACAGCTTTCCGCCGGTCTGATCCACGCTGGGTTCGCTACCTTTATCCAGCCGATCTACTGCTTCGCGTGGGAGGCGCATGCCGACGGCAACGAGATTGCCAAGTACCTCGCAAAGCTTCCTGAGCAGTACATTGTTCCCGGCTCGAGCGCGTCGACGGCATTCAACGCACGTGTCTTCAAAGACGAGTTCGACGAAGAAGTCGACGCTCGGACCCACGCGCTCATCGCGTTTGGTCAGGTCGATGACGCCACGTGGGTGCACAAAGTGCGCGCTGCTACGAGCCGACCTGTGGTGCTCCTGGGCCTCATGCGCGACGTCCTCGCTCATCGCGTCCAGCTCTTCTACAGCGACGATGCACGTCGCCACATGGCCGAAAGGTCGTCGTCGACGTTCGTGAAAGCGATGCTGCATTCGTGGATGCAGAGCGGCGAGTACCCACGCGATGCTCAGCTTGAGTACATGTACGGCTTGAATGCCACTCTTCGCGAGCTCCCCATCGACGACGTCTGGAAAGCTCGCAACGCATCCGCTGTTGCGTCCGGTGTAGATGTTGATAACATCGCCCCCGCTGCCTCAGTGTATGTGGGTCCCGTTGGAGACGCGCAGAATGTACGCCGGAGCTTGTGCGTGTTTGCGCACTCGACCTCGCTGCCGATTCCGTGGCTGCAGTATGAGACCGCCGTGGATAGCGCGAGCAGCACCGTTCCGTCAAAGCTCCTCGCGCACGTCGACGAGGACATCGCCGCCGCCATGCTTGCCATGGAGCCGAGAGAGTTTTACTACGTCGCTCGCGCTCTGGATACCTTTGAAGCCTTTGCGGAGGAGTATGGGTGCTTGGAGGAGCCAACAGAGGCGGCCCTGCTAACACCAAAATACGGTGCTGGACCGCTCACATACAGGAGCAGCACTATTGTCAAAGATTCAATCGGCGGCGCGACCTCGGTCAACACGTTTTCGGGCGATGACATCTCAGACACGGTTGAGAACCCCACGCCCACGGCGATGGCGCTCCCAAGGAAACCATTCACCGGCAGCTCGCCTTCAGACTATCCACTCTACTACTTCCACCACGTGCCGAAGACTGGCGGGACTACGCTCAGCGACTATCTCATGCAGCTCCCTCGACAGTACAAGGTGCCCGGGTCGGAGCGCTCGGGCGCATTCAACGTATCCATCTTCAGGAGGGCAGAAGATGAGGTGGCCATGCGACGAAACTGTCTCATCGCATTCAGCCACATGCAGGTGCGCTCGTTTATGGACGTCATTCGTCGGTCCAAACTAGCAGACAGGAAGATCGAAGTCATCTTCATGATGCGTGATATCCTCCCTCATCGCGTGTCGTTCTTCCACGAGATGATCGGGCCAGAGGCGCACGGCCACGACCAAGCTGACCTCGATGCCGGAAAGACTGTCGCACGCCCGTATGTGGACTTCGCAACGTGGGCTGCGAAGGACATCGACCCTGAGATGGCGCAAGTGGCTTGGTTGACAAACCATTCACATGAGACGGAGGACTTTGCGCCAGTTGCCACAGCTGAGTGCATAAAGGACCAAAACTGCCGCGACCCGAAGATGGACAGCTTCCAGCTCAGACCCCTTTACAAATTGAACTTTGCCTGGGCGAATGTCCCCATCCAGGAGGTTCATGAGCAGCTTCATGCTGAGCATCCTCTCGAATCGTGCGCACCCTTTGCAGCTACCGACGGGCAAGAGAACGAGGTGCTCTTCCGTCACTGTCCAAATGCTACTGCAGACGTGGGTCTCGCTCTCATCGGGCATCTGAGCCTTATGCGCGAGACGCTCTGCCTGATCGACCACATGCTGGGCGTGCCCGTACCGTGGAACGGAGTCGCCCACCAGGGAATGAACTGGCGCTTCAAGAAGCTCCGGCCGATGGATGCCGAGAGCAGCTTCGACAGCTCCTCGGCCAACGAGCTTCTGTCACGCGAATCTCGTGAGCTCATCTTCAACTCGATGACCAAATCCAAGCTCATGGAGCAGGCGGCCATCTACCATTGCGGCCCGCCGCCGCCGCCACCCGCTGTTGAGCCGCCGTCAACGATCATACCGCCATGGGATGGGGCCGCGGTGTGGGAATACCACACGGAATATGCTGTGAAGCGGGTGGCAGCGGAGACAGCGAAACCTACGTGCGGCGAGAAAAGCTCTGTCACCAGCGCAGACGCCAAAGCGGAGGTCGCTCTCCTCTCGACGTGCGATCCAGAGTCGTGCCTCGTTATGTCGACTGGCTGCGGCTCACGTCCCGAGTGCCAGGGCTGCGGATCGCTATGCCTAGGAGAACATAACAACGCAGAGGACTCGAGTGTTTGGTCCTTGGATGGGCTTGGCACAGGGCTCTCAGTGTATGGTACGGACCCTATCGGTACCGTCAAGGCAGCGGAAAACCGCTCGATGTGGCGCAATGTCAACCTCGTTGTCAGATGGTTGGAGTTTGAGCCGAGTCCCGACAAGTTCAACTGGGCCGCTTTCGACTCGCTGCTGCTCGATATTACGAAGAGGAGCGTGCCGTTCGCAGTCGGGATCACCTTCCTCTCGGGTCCAAACTACTACCCTCAATGGCTCTTTGAGTCGCCGTTCAATGTGACCAAGTACGCCGAGGTATGCGGACACCGGCGATATGTGGTATCCGACGGTAGAGTCGACGAGGCCACGTGCAATGAAACCGCGTTTGCTGTGCCCAACTTCCACGATGTCACTTACCTGGCTCGCTACAAGCGCGCGCACATGGCGCTCGCGGCTAAGCTCGATGATATGCGCGTCATCAACAGCCAGCTGAGGCTTCTTTACTTGCAAGCGTCCATCGGCACCGGTGTTCAGAACACGCCAGTCTACTTCCACCCAATTCGAACCGAGGCGGACTATGTCTGGACGGATTCTCAGGGTCGATCAACGCCCGTGGATGTGAGCTGGAATCGTTGCGGCAGCTGCGAATTCGATGCGTTCGCTCCGCCCCGCAATTCGTCTTTGGATCAGTTCTGGTGCCCCAGCGGTGCTACCGTCAGGGGTCTGATCGTGTCGCGGCGGCCGGCGTTCGAGAAGTATGCTCAGGATGTGACCGCATGTCTCTTTAACGACGTCTACGCGTCGCATCGCGAAGACGCCGGGCTGCGGTTGATGGTGACGAGTGACGATGTAAAAACATGGGTGAACCTCGCAAACGGATTCAACACTGCAGGTCAGACAGCGAAGCGGATGGAAGACGCGCAGATGTTCACCAACGAATGGATTGATACTAATGCGCCCGGCACATGGCTGATGCGCAATAAAGAGGGCGAAGGCGCCGGGCTGTCAGGCGAGCGCACGCGCGTCGCCCACTCAATCCTCAAGACCTACCGGGTGACGGAGGATGGACCAGTGCGCGCCCGCGCTGACCTTGACAAGTACTGGTGCTGGACTGGCGAGGAGGGCAGCCGAGGACAGCTTGGCGCGGAGCCGGTCGCGCCAAGCTGCCTGATGCAGAACTGGCATTTGTATGCTGTTGCCATGTGGGCGCTCACGACTCGCATCGACTACTGGAACATTCCGCTCACGGTTGCAAAGCAGCAGCTGACGGGAACGGGCTTTGATGGCGTCTGGAGGTTTCTGAACCGCTACAGTGGTGTCCGCTGGAGCTGGCAGTCTCCGGGGGCCTGGGTTGGCTTCCGGGATGGCCTAGACACGCTCGACAATGAGCGCTTTCCCGAGCCGGAGTTCGGCGCGCTACCCGAAAACTGGCGAACAATGTCCTTACGCGCATCCCAGTCACCGGAGAGCAAAGAGTTGCTCGCGAGTCGGCAACGTACCATCTGCGACTCCTTCGCAACGAACGGCTGCCGCATCGAGATCGACGAGTCAACCGACGCTGGCAAGATAGCGCTCGCGCATGGCAATGGCACCAACGACGTCAACCTGGATGTTTGGCGGAGCGACTATGGCATGTTCATGCAACGCCGGGACACCACTGGAAGCGTAGGCTACTGGTGGCAGGGCCCCGAGGACCAGATGTACGGCCGCTACTCGCGCGGCTTTGCGAACCCGCAATCGACTGTCGAGCTAGTGCTGGACCAGGGGCTGTGGGGTGGGCTGCCGCTGACCGCACCACGAGTTCACCTGACTCTGCGCCTCGTGTTCCTCGATAACGCCGTCGGCCAGTTTTACGTGGGTTATGATTCGTTGGACGGCCCCCGGGGATGGGTGGTCGACACTAAAGGCACGTCGCGCTGGCGGGAGCTCACCTTCCCTATCGACGACGGACGGTTCGCCCGCGGCGACGGTAGCGGGCCCAACGGCGCCGACGTTTGGCTGCGCGACATGAGCCAATGTGTCAGTTGGACGGCTGCCGACTGCGCTCAAAAGCCGACGCTCTTTGACAGCCTCGAAGTGGTGGAGGGGAGTTACGACGAGTCATTAGTAGACCCCGTGCAGCTCGCCGTTGAAGATCACCACGTGCTCCCCGCGACTCCCGCACCTTCAATCCTCGCCACCAGTGCACCATGCCACTGGGGACACGACAGCACGGACGTGCCGTGCGCGGAGTGGGCCAAACAAGGGGAGTGCAAGAAACTGATCGAGTTCATGCACGCCAAGTGCGCTGCGTCGTGCGGCTGCCCAGCGCCCAAGTTCGATCGCGGCTCGAGTCTGATCAGCACTGCGCCTGACAACAAGATGGCCCTAGAACCCTCCCCCGAGCCCTCCCCCGAGCCCGTCGAGGACCCAACTCCAGAATCCGGCAGTGGCGACGGCTGGCAAGAACCCTTCATTGACGGTCTCATCCCCGACGCTGTCCGCTCGACTTTGACAACGACGATGACAAGGACAATCACAACGTTGTCAGTCAAGCCGTCCTCGGGTGACGCTGCAGGCCTGTTGGCGCACGCGAGCAGGCCTAGCCTAAGGCCTAGCCGGCGGAAGTCGACATGGCTGTGGAAGCAATCACATGCGCTCATGCCAGATGGCGACGACGCACCCGTCGCCGCCACCGAACTCGAGGCCCGCGCGGGAAGGTAGCGTCAAAACTTTGATGTAAATTGTGTGTGTTGTGCGCTGTTCAAGGCGCTGTTTGAGTCGTTTTCATGGACGTTCATGCATATTCCGGATGTATTTGATTTCATACACGACCAAGTGAAGTGACATGACGAAACTCGCAACGTGGTTCATCTTTATGTGGCAACGGCCAGCACAACGGCCAGCAGTGTGGGCTGTGGCACTCAATGAGTAGCACACAAGTGCGAATGTGCGACGTGGTGCAGTGGAGGTGCGATTCCAAAGCGATTCCACCAGATGTGCTGGGGAAGTTGCAAAGCTGGGTGGCCGGCTGGCCGCACCATGGCTTAGCACATTCTCGAACCATCAGCGCCACCCGCCCTTCCGGGCGTGCGTCTTGCCGAAGTTGGATGCGGGCGTGAACGTGAATGCGGGCGACGCGGAGATAGATGATGACGGCCCTTTTCAGCGCGCTGGTTGGCAGCGTTGCTCGTGGCGGGCGGGCTGCCTTGCCGTCGGTGGGCTCGCTGCGGGTCGCTGTGGCTCCTTACATGATTGATACGTTCCCCTATACGGGCAGCGTGCGACCCGGGAAGCAATCGCCGATGCGGAAGATCCCGAGCACGATTCTGCGACCAGACTATGCGGATGACGGGCGCCCGAAAGCCAAGGGGTCCTTGCTCCCCTGGCAGGTGGAGGTGAAGACGGCCGAGGACATTGAGGGCATGCGTATCGCTGGCCGCGTGGCTCGTGAGGTGCTGGATGCAGCCGGGCGGATGGTGGCCCCAGGCATGACGACCGACGCGATCGACGAGCTTGTGACGCGTGAGACGATCGCGCGTGGCGCCTATCCGAGCCCGCTCAACTACCATAATTTCCCCAAATCATGCTGCACGTCTATCAACGAGGTCATCTGCCATGGGATTCCGGATTCAACCGTTCTGAAGGACGGCGACATCGTCAACATCGACATCACGTGCTACATTGGCGGCTACCATGGTGACTGCTCGGAGACGTTCTTGGTGGGCAACGTGGACGAGGCGGGGCGGCAGCTTGTCAAAGTCACACACGACTGCTGGCAGGCAGCCATCGAGTACTGCAAGCCGGGCCAGCCCTTCAGCGGCATCGGCAAGATTATTGAAGACTTCGTCAAACCGTGCGTCGCGCGCACGGAGTGTCCCACAGCGGACGCGCAGGATGCCCCCCCCACCCTCATCGTCCCCCACACCGCCCGCCGCCGCCCGCAGGTACGGTTACTCATCCAACCGCGACTTTTGTGGACACGGCATTGGAAAAGTCTTTCACACGAGCCCCAACATCCTTCATGTGCGCAACAGCGAGCCAGGTAGGATGCAGGTCGGCAATGTGTTCACGATCGAGCCGATGATCTGCGAGGGCACCTCGCAGCACGTGATGTGGAACGATCAGTGGACGGCCACCACGTGAGCACGCCGCGCCGCCTCATCCCGCGACGCGAGCGCAAGCAAATACGATTGCGACCGGACGACTCCTCTAATGACCTCTGATTACGACTCCTCTAACATGTGCCGAGTTCGCGTGCGTGGGTGGGCAGGCGTGACGGCAAACGGTCGGCACAGTTCGAGCATACGCTCCTGATCACGGAGACGGGCGTGGAGGCCTTCACCGGCCGCTTGCCCACGTCCAATCCCTTCTTTTGGGAGCTCGATGGCAAGCCCAGCTACACGGGCGTCCAGGGCAGCGCGCCGGTGAGCTCGACCGTTTCGGCTGCAGTTTCATCCGCCGCGCCTGACCAGGCTGCTGGTTCCGCTGCCGCGCCTGCGCGCCCGCCGTCGGCCACGAAATCGGCCGCGAGGGGGTTTAGCACCCAGGCTGCGCCCAAGAAGAAGCCAAAGAAGTGAGAGACGCCACGGCAAGGCAAGGATTGTGTGTGGTGTGACCGCATGCCACGCATGCCCACACCTGCCTCGGCTCCGTTGCTTACAAACACAGGCGGGGCGCCTTGCTCTGCTGGCTGCAACTTGGGCACCTATGCCGTCCAGTTCAGAGCACACGATGCAGCAAGTTTGGAGGACACCTGGGCTGTAATTCCTTTTTGAGACCGTGCCCAGGCCTGGGTGTGGTATGAAAGTGCGAGGACTTGAAAGCCTCTAGCCTGCTCGCCACTCGCACAGAGTCTTACTTACAGCATTGTCATCAGCGTCTGTTTTCTATTTCTCTCTCACCACACGACCTCCTCAAAGCATGCACCGGCCTCGCGCGTGGAGCCACCGCGGCCGCTGTCCCATGAAGAGTCTTGAGACCCGCAGCGGTACTGCAGAAGCGGCACCTCATCGCGCGTCAGCTGGTAGTACGCCAAGAAGGCTGCGTGCTGCTGGCGCACGGTGCTGCTGGCGTGGCACGGGAAGGTGCACAGGAAGGCCTCCAGAGCCCAGGGCATGTGTTCCCGCCAATAGGAGGCACCGACAAGAACCTCATTGTACTGGGCCATGCCTTGCCATTGGCGGCGCCAGCTGCCATCGTACTGCGGGCGGAGGGCTGCCCCGAGGGTACTCCAAACAAAGCCGTGCGAGAGGAGCCCTGAGCAAGCCCCGGGCCTTTGGGCTGATCCGAGCGTGCCTACGTCTGATGGGTACGCACACAGGATCTCTACGGATGGGTGGATGATGAAGCCGCCACCGTTCTTCGTCTCTTCATAGAGCCAAGGCACCTTGCGGCTAATGACGGAGGCACTCCACGCGTCGACGGAGCCGGGGGAGCAGTCGAGAGACGTCTCGCATAGCAGCCACGGGCGCGCCACGTCCTCGTTCCCGTCGTGCACGTGCACGAGCACGCCCGCCTCGCCCAGAATGTCACTCGGCACGCCGCGCTCGAAGCGCCATGCGATGCGCCGCAGGACTTCGCCTGGGGCAACCGTCTCTGGGACGTCGGAGTCGGCGTCGGAGTGTTGGGCCAACGGCCGATGCATGGCCGGCGGTGCAGGTGCAAAGACTTCCAGCTCACTCACTTGCCACCGCCGGGGTGGGCCGATTTGCACCACGGTGACGAATCTGTGCTGCGCTATCGCCAGGACTCCAGTTGTGATGTGACGGCACCCAACGAATGCAGGCGCGCCCGTATGCGACGGCTCCACGTGTGACGTATTGCATCGGTGCTTCTGGTCCCCCATGGAGTCACCAAGCCAGACCTCGAAAGGGGCAAAGAAGTCCCCGCTGTCCCAAGGCTTGTAGATGGTGATAGCTACGGAGTGGACTCCTCCTCCTCGCTCGGGGCTGTCCAACGGTAACTGTACATGAGCAGAGAGCCATGCCTGCTGACCCTGCGCCGCCGCCTCGCGCCCCTCGAGGAGGCAGAAGGTCATCCGGCTACCATCGACGCAGTTGCCACTTCCGGAAGTCCACTCGCCGAACTTCCTGTCGACAGCTTGGCTCTCAGGCAGAGCTGCGGCGGATATGATGGGCATGGGCACGTGGTCCGAGCAGTGCATCCGGCAGCGGTGGTACGGAGGCGCGGGCATGGCTGGTGGCAGCACTGGCATCGAGGGGGGCAAGGTTGGGGGCAGCATGGGATGTGGAGGCGGTGGTGCCGGTGTAGGCGAGGGCGGGACTACTGGAGGTCGAGCTGGAGGACGAGATGGAGGAGGCGAGGAGTCTTGCGGCAACAGCTGATGCCCGTTCGGCGGCTTCCATTGTGGGCGCCACACCGAACGCTTGGGCTGGTCCGACTTGGCTGCCCTGCCATCGTCCGTGAAGCCGTCCGCATCGGCGTCCATATCCAGGCTTCCCATAGGTGAGGCAACCGGCATTTGCGGCGGGAAGTCCGGTGGCACGGCTTCGTGATGTCGAGTAATGTCAGCGTTGAGGTCTAGCATGAGTGCAAGCTGCAGCACCAATGCAGACGCGCAGACGAAGCAAAGAGCCGCTCCGGCCTTCATGAGCAATCTCGTGGCCGTGGAGTTGTTGGCCGATCCAACGACGTCGTCATCCTCGAGTGCAGAGGGTGCATCAGGTTTTGATGAGACTGCGCCTAGTTCATCTTGCTGCAGGCGCCTGTGGGTGCGCATCTCAACACTACGTGCAAACAGGACGTGCCCGCGCGCGTTCGCCCGCCGCTCGAATCGTTGCATGCAAATTTGAGCCAGTATTAAAAGTGTCCAAAGGTGTGAAAGCTAGGACCAATTGGCTAGCGCTAGGACCCGTTTGGTTTTAACAGTCCGCACACGCACACACGCTCAGAACGCTCTTGTCTTCGGCGGTTAGGGCAGAGCACACACACCAAAGGCTAAGCCTTGGTTTGGAGTCTAACTCAATATTCGATGCATCCCACCACCTCACCCACCACCTTTCATGCCTCCGCCGCCTCCGCCGCCTTTGAAGCCCCCGCCTTTGCCGACACCTCCGCCGCCACCTTTGCTGCTGCCACTCAAGAGCCCCGCCAGACGGATCTGCAACTGCTTGCGCCGATGGCCGCACGACCAGACGCTCGCATTGACGGCGAGCTCGAGGGCGTGAATACGATGCTTGAACGCTCGGAGCAGCTCCCCATACAAGGCCTCGTCATTAGGCGAGCGCCTCCCGAGCTCGGCATCGGTCAGGCGCAGCTGCGGAATGCCCTGCGCGCCGCGGCGCTGCATCTCAAGGTCGAACTCGGGCGGAGATGGCAGCTCGCGCATCACGCGCAGTGGTCGGCCGCTCGTACCATCGCACGTGCAAAGGTCCCGTCGGAAGCGCCCCACCTGGTACAAGAAGAGGCAGACGGACTCGAGGAAGTGCTCCGTGATGCCCACGAACTTGACCGTCTGCAAGAGGAAGCGCCGGGCGTCCGGGATGCCGTTCGCCGCGGTGAGGGAGCGCGAGGTGACCTCGGTGCAGTGCGCGGCCGCAAACGCGGCGTGCGTGGCTGGATTCTGCACGTCTCCATATTTGGGCAGAAAGTAACGGTTGCAGTACTCAGCATGGAAGCCCAACGGCGAGCGGTGGCACAGCGACTGCTCGTACCTGATGAGGGAGGCCATCAGAGGTCATCAGAGGTCATCAGAGGTCATCAGAGGTCATCAGAGGTCATCAGAGGTCATCAGAGGTCATCAGAGGTCATCAGAGGTCAACAGAGGTCAACAGAGGTCATCAGAGGTCAACAGAGGTCATCAGAGGTCAACAGGGAGAGTCCAGACATGGTGGCACAGCGCTGCCCCAGACAAGGTGGCACAGCGCTGCACAGACAAGGTGGCATAGCGATGGCTCACTTCCAGTGCGAGCGGCAGCGGTCGAACGGGTGGCGTACGAACGTGATCAGCTGGGGCGTCGTGTTGGGCGTCGCGCCCCGCGCTCCATCGGGCGCCGCCTTGGGCGCCAGCTGAGAGTAGACGACCCCAAGCTCCGGCTCCTCCACAGAGACGAAGGTGCATCGCGGCGCAGGCTCCGTCCACCACTTGCCTAATTTGGCAACCTTGTCCTTCAGGGAGACGCCCTCGATCTGCGTGTGGTCGACCTTGACGAGACGGCCACCCGGCACGTCCAGCGCGCAGTCAACGACCCCCTCGAGCCCCGCCACGTACGAGAGGAAGGTGGTCCCGCTCGCCTTGTGAACGTGGCTGTGGAAGAGTTTCCCACTGAGGCTGATGGGTTCCAGTCGACGTTCCAAGACTGATCCCTGATCGAGCACCGTCGGCGGAGCGGGCGCCGTGTGCGCTAACGAGTCCTCGAGCGTCTCGAGCGCGGGACGGCGAAGCGTCTGCAGCACCATCTGGGCAGCGTACGCGTGGGCAGCGTCGTCCGGATAATAGGGGTCCACCACCCTGCCGCACACCACGCCGCACAACTTGCCCGAGCGGATTCCGTCGGTTCGCGCCTCGGGCGACGAGCACAACTTGGTGCCTTTCGCCGGGCAGCTCGAGCACTGGTCGATGGGGATCGGCGGCGATGGCGAGATGTGGCCATAGCTCGCATCGACCACCTCAGCCCCGATGGTGCGTGCCATTTGTGACAGAGCATGATCGCCTCCCCGCCCTTTGCCATACCCTTCGTATCCGCCGGCGCCGGTCCCGCCACTCGCCGCACTCCGATCGAGAAAGTACTGTGGGAACTGCCAGATCTTTTGGCAGCCGGCGATCGGGCACGCCGAGAACCAGATGAGTACGATACGCGGCGGGGCGCGGCCGGCCGCGGCGCTCGATGCGCGGATCAGACGCGCGAGCTCCGCGTAATCTCGTTCGGCCGTTGCGAGCGACTCGCGGCGCAGCCGGTTGGCGTGGCGCCACGACTGGCCGCCCTCGTTCCACATCTTGAGCACTTTGTCGTACGCGTGCAGCTGCTCCGCGCCGAAGTTGTGACTGCTGAAACTGCCAGACTCGGAATTGGGTGACGAGCGGCCCGCCATCACGCAAATGAGCACAGCGCGCGCGTGGGCAAAGAGGTCTTCCGTGGCCCGCCAGTTGGCCGGGTCGGTGTAGATGTGCGGGCCTGCTGCACCCTTGCCGAGGTTGACCACGGGCATGCCGCCCTCAGCCTGCTCGAGCAGCGAAGCAAAGCTCGTGCGTGCTATGACGCCAAAGGCCTGAGCGGCGCCGAGCACCACGTCGAAGCGCCCCTTTTCCAGAGGTACGAGCCCAGGACCCTCGCGAGGCAACAGGAGCGTCGAGTGCGGCGACCGAATGTGCAGCTTGCAAACGCGCCGCGGCACAAAGCAGCGATCTGCGTGGTAAAGGTTCATGGTGCGCCCAAAGACCGTGCGATTGTTGCGCGCCTGCCGCTCGAGACGTGCCTCCCAGTTGTTCATCATCACAAAGGAGGGCGAGTCCGGCGCTGTCGAGCACTGCGCAAAGCGGCCAATCGCCCAGTCATTCCACGCCGGCGTGGCTGAGGCGAGCACTGTGGAGAGTACTAACATCGTGCCCCGCGCTGACCTTTTTCACACGTCGAGTCAACAGAACTTTTCGCAATATTCACAGGGGTCCTTTCCCCCCTTTATTGAGGACGAATTTGATCTTCCCAATTTCGGAAAAGCTTTTCCTTATCAACTCTACATAACTCATGCCCTCATGCCTGTGAGACCGCGCCGCGCGCGCGAACCGGAACGTAACGTTACAAGGAAAACCCCTATCTGGCGTGCGTGTGTGCCGCTCATGCGCATGCGAGTACGGTATGTGTAGCCTACGAGAGTGTCGTGGCGTGTGTGTTTGAGATGCAGAGCCTGTACACGTAAGGGCGTCGCCCTCTTAGTCGCCCACGGGGCGCCATCAGCACGGATTGTATAGCCAGAAGTCCTTCACGTCGTCTGCACGATTTCATATGTGACTTGCGGAGGGCCGCGGGCGAGCGCCGCTGACCCAAAAGCTGACTCAAAGGCAGCAGCGGCGAGCGGGAGCGTGAGACGGCGCTGGCACGGCTTGCACGCTGGCTGTGCCCCGCGCGTCGAACCCTTTGGGCAGTCCGGTGGGGCCGCCGCGTATGCAATCGGGTGCCAGAAGAGGTTCGCCATGGCGGCCGGGAAGGCGCCCGTCCTATTATAGTCGCGTGCCACCTTGTGGTTCAGCACGAAATCGTCCTCGCGGTTCATCTGGTCGCATCTCTTGAGGATCTTTGGTGCCGACGCATTCATTGGGGCATACGAAATCGGCGCGCACAGTTTCGTACATGTCGGGTAGCCGGCGGCGGCCATGGGGTCGAAGCCGTCGGCACAATTCTTGTCGGTCGCATCGAGGAACCAGAGGCCGTCGCGCATCATGCGCGAGCGCTTCTGCTGCTTGACCCAATTCACGTGGACCAGGTAGCTCGTGCGCTTGTCGACCTCCATCGGGTACGACCACCACATCTTACCGTTCGGAAACTCTCGCTCGGCAAAGCGCGCGAAGTATAAGGAGCGGTTCGGCAGCCTCCTGATGCGATTGACGGCGCCGTTGAGGGCGTGCTGTTCCTCAAAGCTGGGGGAGTTGATCATCATCTGCAGGTGCTGCAACCAGTCGTCAAAGAAGGCGAGCGAGTTGGCCGTCGGACGCGCGAAGTAGAAGCCGCCGTTCAAGCCGTACGCCTGCTCCGACTGGAAGGCCATGTCCACCATAGCGCCGCTCCGAAACTTGACGTCGGACTTGACTTTCGGCCGAGAGGAGAGCCGTCGGCCCAGGACCATATTAGGCAGGTGGTCATCGGCTGCTAGCGTGCGCCGCAATGCCTCTGCCGACTCGTTTGCGAGCAGAATCGGCGCCTTGCCTCCTTGATTCACGACGATGCCGTTCCGGATGATGGGCAGCGGATCGCGCAGCCACACAATGTCCAGGTCGCACTGCACGACGGTGTAACCCTCGCGAAGCAAGAACTGGACCCAGAGCGGACGCTGCATCACCATCCGATTGAATGCGACGCTGCGGTACGTGGCAACGCCCGTCTGCGAGGTCACGCCGCCGCCCTCGCCATAGGGGAAGACGCACTCCGACTGCTCGCCGCGCCCAGGAGATCCCATTAGCGCGGGACACGTGCGGTTATCCATGCCGATGACAATCCAGTTGTTGACGCTCAGGCGGCGCATCGAGCAGATCAGGTTGCGCAAGAAGGACATGAAGCCGCTGTTGGAGAAGAGAGGGATGATGATGCCTCGGCCATGCCCAGCGCGCTCGCGCGCGGCATTACCGACGAGTTGCTTTGCTTGTGCGTCAAGCTCAACGAAGCCCAGGCCCTTATCTGCGTCCGCCTCTCCCGCGCGGCCGCTTGCCTGGAAGGCCAGCGCGGCGATGAGAGGCAGCGTCGGACTGCCGCCGCCGCGCATGCTTCCGCTCTCAGAGTTCCCTAATCCAGACCCACAGGTCCCGGACAGGCGGGCGGGGGGGAGGAGCACGTCTCGCACGTCGCGGCGCGTCCTGGAAAGGGTGCTCGAATTTGTTCTTGGCGAAAAGCCGCGTGAAAGCCCCCTCTCCAGTCACCGCCATCGTACCGTGTTCCCCCGCGCGTGAAGAGATTTATTCACGCGGTCATTTCACAGCGGGTTCTTTCCGAGGCCGCGCTTTCACCGAACGTCTCGCCGCCGACGATGGAGGGCGGCGGCAGCGTTGAAGCCGAAGCGCAGCTGTACGAGTTGGCGCGTACGGCCGGCCTCGAAATTTCGCCGGACATGTTCGCCGTCGTCCTCGATTTGCTGCGCCTCGACGTCTTGCCGCAGGGCATCATTGCGCTCCTTCGTGCGCTGAAAGATTTACGTTTGCGTGCACCGGTGGCGGTAGCTGAGGTGAGGTGAGATTCAGTGAATCCAAAAACTATACACGTAAGCACAGCTCAGGATGGCCGTTTCTGGGCTCCCATGGCGACCAGCTCCTCGCCCAACTCGATCTGCTTCCTAGTGCGCTTTTGTGGGTTTGGCGCTCCCTGGTTTTCGTGAGCGTAGAAGCGCCTAAGGAGCGCAACGGCCTCCTGCTCGCGCACGCCGCCATGCGTTGGTAGTTCCCTCAGGCCCGGGATCGCGTCGGCATGAATATTGACGACCGTTCCGCAACCGCCAAACTTGTCATTGCGTGCACCGAATACGACTCGGCGCACTCCGAGCTGCCGCAGCGCACTCGCGCACATGACGCACGGCTCGATGGTGACGTAGAGCGTGCATTCGGCCACCTCAGCTGCCGTCCCGCCCGCTAGCAATATCCGGTCCAAGGCGACGAGCTCTGCGTGCCGAGTGCCATTGCACGAGGCCACGGTGTCGTTGTGCCCGGAGCCGAGCACGCCGCGCTGCGGATGCCAGTACGCGCAGCCGACCGGTACCTCGCCACATGCGAGCGCCGCCTCCGCCTCGCGTAGGGCGTGGCTCATGAGCTCGCTGTGGTCGTCTTCGACGCTATGAGCGCTCGTGTTCGGCATGTTGGTGATCGGCATGCGCACTGGGTCTGGGACCGCTGATGTGAACACAGTGTGAAATCGGTTTGATGAGGTCTGGAGTAGTCGGAAAGGACACTGTGTGCCAGTGCAGGGAAGTTCAGTACCCGCTTACTCGCCGCATCATCCCACGAGGTGTGGCGCTAACATTACCCGCGAGCAGCGAGCGCGCAACATGTCCACGTCCGGACGAGAGGTGATCTTCACGCCTCTCGCAGGCGCGCGCTCGGACTCGGCGGTGTGCTGCTACCTGCTCGAGCTCGAGGGCTGCACGCTGCTGCTCGACTGTGGCTGGGGCGCGGACTTCAATCCCGAGGAGCTCGCGTCGCTCGCCGAGGCGGCGCCACGCGTGGACGCTGTGCTGCTTTCGCACGCCGATCTTGCGCATGTCGGCGCGCTGCCGTACGCGCGTGCGCGCCTCGGGCTGCGCGCACCCGTCTATGCCACCATTCCTGTCGTCAAGATGGCGCAGATGACGCTGTACGACGCACATGCCTCTGCCGCGCGACACCGCAACCCAATGGCCACGGCGGAGGACGCTATGCTCTTCTCGCTCGACGACGTGCACGTGGCGCTGGGTGCAGCGACCGAGCTCGTGTTTGCGCAGCTCACGCAGCTCCCCGGCGGCGTCACCATCTCGCCGCACGCGGCCGGGCACACGATCGGTGGCTGCGTGTGGCGCATCGCCGTCGGGGCCGAGGACATCCTGTACGCTCCCGAGTACAACCACCAGCGGGAGCGCCACCTACCTGCGGGCTCGATCGAAAAAATCTTCTTGGACAAGCCCAGCCTGCTCATCGCGCCCGCGCGCAATGCTCTCGTCGCCGCGGAGAAGGCGGCGGCCAAATCTCTTACCGACTACGTGACCGCGGCGCTCGCGCGCGGAGGTGATGTGATGCTGCCGTCGGACGCGGCGGGCCGGTCGCTCGAACTCGTGGCGGTGCTCGAGGCGCACTGGCGGCTGCACCGCGAGCTGCGCGGCGTGCCGGTCGTACTGCTCCAGGCTCAGGCCTTCAACACCATCGAGTTCGCCAAGAGCGAGATCGAGTGGATGGGTGACGAAGCCCTCTGATGAGCACTGATGACCACCAAGTGCCCTCTGATTGCCCCCCTCCTCGCCAAGAGCAAGATCGAGTGGATGGGTGACGAAACCGTCAAGCCCCTCTGATGTCCTCTGATGACCACTGATGACCACTGATGACCACTGATGACCACTGATGACCACCGATGACCCTATGATTGAACCCCTCATCAGGTGATGAGGCCGTGAAGGCGTTCGACTCGCGGCGCGAGAATGCGTTCGATCTGAAGCACGTTCACACCTGCCACTGCCTCGAGGAGCTCGCCAAATTGCCTTCGCCCAAGGTCGTGATCGCCACCTCGTCCGACCTGAGCAACGGCTTCAGCGCCGACCTGCTGCCATCGTTGCTCTCGCAGCCTCGAGGCCTGCTGCTGCTCACTCGGCGTGCGTCGCTGGGCTCTGTCGCTGGTCAGCTGGGTGCCACGCCGACGCCGCGCTGCCTGGGGCTCACTGTGCACGAAAGGGTCCCGCTCGAGGGCCCCGCGCTCGATGAGTACCTCGAGGCGCGCTCCGCGCGCGCGGCGGCCAAGGCCCACGCCAGAGCTGAGGCGAAGGCGGCGGCGGAGGCCAAGGCGGCGGCCGAGGCGGCCGAGGCGGCGGCTGCCGAGGAAGACGCGGCCGAGGCGGCGGCGCTGGCAGCGGCCGAGGCGGCGAGTGGCGGCGGCAGCAGCCCTGGCATGGCCCTCGTTGCTGCGAATAGCGTCGGTTCTCCTACCGTTCACATTCACAGCAGTAGTGCTCCCACCATCAACCGCACGCCCTCGCTCACGCCCCGGTCGAGCTTCCGCGTCAGCACCGGTGGTGGGGGCGGCGGCGGGCGCGCGCCGCCGCTGCTGCTTCCTTACGTGGAGACGTTCCCAATGCCGTCGGAATACGGCGAGGTCTTGTCAGAGGCCGAGCTCAAGCACATGACGGAAGGTGCGCGCGCGTACATGGCCATCGAGGTGGTGGGCGGTGGCGGCGGCGGCGACGGTGCAGTGGCGGAGGGCAGCAAGGCGGTGCTAGGGTTCGGCGCGGCGCGGGCGCGGCTGACGGCTACCGGCGCCGGCACGATGGGGATGGCCGACGAGGACGACGAGGACGAGGATGATGCCGAGGGCGTCGTCCTGGGCGCAGAGAAGGCCGCCCGTGCAGCACCCGTGGGCGACGGCGACGGCGAGGACGGCGAGGACGGCGAGGACGCGGACGCGGAGGAAGCTGATAGGGCAGGCTCGGAGGCGGCGGTGCCGTCTCAGTGGGTGGCGCGTCGCGTGACGGTGCCCGTACGCTGCGCCGTGCGCTTCGTCGATATGGAGGGCTCGAGTGACGGGCGGTCGATCAAGGCCATCCTGTCCCGCGTGGCGCCTCACAAGCTCGTGCTCATCCGAGGGGACTCGAAGGCCACTGATCACCTGGCCGAGTACTGCCGCTCGGTGGCGGACACGACCAATGCAGAGAGTCTCGTGTTCGCACCGTCGGTCGGCGAGGCGGTGGACGGCTCTTCCAATGGAAGCGCGTACACGGTTCGCCTGAGCGACGCACTGCTCCGTACGCTCGCGCCCGTACAGATTGGCGCGTATGAGATCTCGACGCTCTCGGCCACGCTGCACCTGCCGCCCGCCGACGGCGCCGCACGCGCGTGGTCGGGCGTGCTCGAGCCCGAGACCTGCCTAATAAGGAGCGACGCCACCTCGTCGGGCTCGTCGGTCCATTTGGTATCGCATGGGGACGTGCGCCTCGCCGAGCTGCGCCAGCTGCTCGTGCGCGCAGGCGAGCACGCTGAGTTTGTCGAGGGCGCGCTCGTCGTGAACTCGAGCGTGCGCGTGCGCAAGAAGGGCGCCAACAAGCTGCTGCTCGAGGGCTCGTATGGCCCAGACTACCTCCTCGTGCGCTCGATGCTGTACTCGCAGGTGGAGGCTGTGTAGAAAAGTTTTTCTTTTGTCTCACCGGACCGTACCTAACGAGGCGGGCGACCATCGGGCGGCTAGCGGACCCCCCTTGGCAGGGGGCGGACCGTTGATCCCCCCCTACGAGCGGCCCCCACAAGTATAACGGCCTATACGGTCCGGGGTACATCAGTGTGATGACACCCGGTGACCCCTTACCCCCCCCCTCCCGACACATCGAACCCCCCTTTTCCGCGTAGGGGAAGTTCGGGAGGTTGTGGAAAAACCATCCACCCCGGGGAGGATTTTTCGATGCGTTTCACGGCCCGCCCCCGGATGGGGGGGCGTCGCGCCGTAGGGCGATGGTGTCGTGGTGGTCCTCGTCGTGACCAACCCCTTATGGGGAGCCGGCCGCGCCCGCCCCTGAGGGGGAGGGCGGTGACGAGATTGAGTTCTCTAGGGATTTGTGTGTGTGTATTTGTAAGAAAGTGGTGTGTGTCAGTATTGACTTGACTTGTTTTTGTTGGGAGGTGTTTTGGGGATGGACTTTCTTCTTTTGGGAACTTTCTTTCTCTTTCGTTCTTCTTCGTTTTTCGTGACGACGGTTGATGATGTATCTGATGGAAAACAGGCCATCTGAATGGAGCTCCGGCGTGCGCTGGTGGGAGTCCCTGAGGAGAGTCGCAGAGCGGCGAGCGTCATTGGGGATCTGCTGAGAGAGGTCGTTTGAGGTCTATAGCCGGAAGGAGCGAGGCTCCCACGCAGCATCTTCAGGGAGCGCCTATGAAGTAGGATTGAGAGATAGAGTGCGCGCGCATCGCGGAGATGGGTCTGAGGGCCGCGATGAGAATCGATCTTGGGCCTGCCAGGCTAGTTAGTGGGAGGCCGGGCGGACTGGGGGGTCGCGCGAGCTTGAGAGGGCGAGCTGGGCCCGCGCTGGCGGGCGGGTTCGAGCGTAGATGGGCGGGCTCCACCGACATTTTTAAAGTTTTGTCAAACTACCCTCGATGCGCCCGCTGCGCTCCCTGACATCCCCCTGGGATCCCCATTTTTCCCAACCTCCCATGGCTGCACTCCCTCCAGGTGCTTTTTCTTTTTTCCGCGCTTTCCGCTGTCTTGGCGCAAGAAGCCAGCTGGGCAAGCACGCCTCCTTCCCATGAATCCATAACATGCTCTGCCATGACGACCGGACCCTTCTCTCCCATCCTGCGCAGGCTGGGAAGAGCGCATCGACCCCGAATCAGGCCGTGCCTTCTTTTTGCGTTTGTGAAGTGGAAGTGCCCACTAATGGAAAATCTCAGCCTCTCGGTTCCTGATCTGCTCCAGACAGTAAAGAATTACGTAGGGACCGATAAGCATGAGCAGCTAGATGAGATGCTCCGCCGATACACTTCGAAGCAACTTGGGAAACAACAGCTGCAGTTTGAGCTACGTGTGGTAGCTGGGCGTGATGCACTGCGCCAAGCGCTGCTCGCAATGGTGCCTCAAATTGACGAGCTACAAAAGAAACGCGAAGCGATGAAGCTGCAGCAGGTGCGGCGACCCAGCTCCAGATCTTGCATGTGCAAGAGTGCCTGCGCCTGTGCACGTAGTCTTGTCATGTCTCAGCAATACTGCCCTTCCCCGCAGAATGTCGGACAGAGCAGTGCGAGCACGCCGTCTGCGACGTTAGGTGATCTTCCTGTGCTCGCGGCACAAACGGCAGGCGGCGCTTCCAGGCCCGATACCCACTGTAGCAGTACCTCCAATTACAAAACCCTTCCAGAGGGCGAGGAGGAGGCAGGCGGATTCCCGCCACCAGCAGTTGCACTGAGTGGTGTGAAGACCGAACCTGTCAACGGTGACGCCGTGGCTGCTGCAGCCGGGATAGAGCCTGCTGCGGCTTCTTCTGCGATGGCCGATGGCGGTCATGTCAAGGCTGAGCCAGGGCAAATGCCCGTTGGCGCAGCCTGTAGCTGTGACGTCAACGCTCAGGACGCCCCGAGTTGTTCGCAACCTTCGATAGGCGCCGGCAGCGCTGCTGTTGCAGATCATGATGGTACCGCAAGAGCGCATGGTGGAGGCGTGGGCGGATTAAGAGGTCCAGGTGGCGCAGGTCCTGGCGCAGGCGGAGCCGGAGCTGGAACGGGTGGCGCAGGGGCAGGGACAGGGGTGGGCACTTGTCATGAAGTCCACACTGGCGGCAGTGGTGGCAGCGGTGGCGTCGCACCTGGACGAAAGTCCACACTCCCAGTACATGCGCTTGTGCACGCCTTCCATTGCAACGACGATCGGTGCACGCAGCGCACCTGTTTTGAGACCAAGGGTGTTTTGAAGCGCATGGTGCGAGGAGCCACCCCCCTGCCAATGTAGCAGCCTGGACTTCCGGAGCTGGTCCTTGTGTGGCTTGCACTGATGAACGCTCCCTCATCTCGCACCGTGCCTCTGCAGCGTTTGCACGTGGAACAGTGCCGCTCTCGAGCGAACCCGACAATGCCCCCGGAATGCAAGGTTTGCAAGTTATGGCAGGTGAGTGACGGCATCCTCGCCTAGTCGACTTCGCTGCCAAGGTACTAATCACTTCTTGCTCTGCCTGCGCAGGCCCTCCATAGAACGCGGCAGTCTTCAGCGGGCAGCAACAGCACTGGCGGCAGCGGCTCTCACCACAGCGGTGCGCACGTGCTGCGGCCGCCTGGCGGTGTCGCACACGGCGCCGCCGACGTGCCGCATGTCAACGGACCTGCAGCTGGTTCAAGCACCTCGAGCTGCGCCGCTGCGGCTGCTGCTACGGGTGGCCTCGCGAGCCCCGGACGGGCGCAGCAGTCGGCACAGCAGGAGGCTCTGCGCCAGAAGCTTAGGCAGCTTGACCCCGCGCAGGTGTGACGAACACATCAGCCTTTGGACTCGATCAGCGCCGCTCTTGCTTGCGGCCCCGACTCGAGCACGTCCCGACTCGTAGCGCCTCTCGCAGCATGCCATTCCGACATGTGCTCTGCCCTGAACACAGGTCAAAAAGATGTTGCTCGCGCACGTGCGCAACTGCCAGAACAAAGCGTGCCCCACGTGTCATAAATTACGTGAGCGTATCCGGCAGAGCCGTGCGCACCAGCAGCAGGTAAGTGCCCTTCCATGCCTACCACTCTTCGAGGACCCGAGATATGTACCCCCTTACCCCGCGTGCCCTTCTATCTCACATCTCACCATCTCTCGCAGAACGGCGGCTTTAGCCTCGGTGTAGGCAGCCTCAGCGGCGGTGGGACACGACTTGGCAGTGGTGGTGGCGAGTTCGCGCCATCGACGATGGCCATGGGTGCGACCTTCAACCCACTTGTCTCTACGCACTCGGGCCTCATGAGTAGTGCTGGCATGGGCGGAGGCGGTTACGACGGTTTGGGCAACGGCATGGGTGCGCTTTATTCTGCACGTGCCAACGTGCCTAATTCGGCGCGGCCTGGTGACGGCCAACGTCGCAACAAGGTGAAGCAGAGAGGGCGCGAAAACGTCACGGGACTTGCGGCGCCATCCCGCCAGCTCCCCAACTTGAAGCTCGAGGGCGGCGCGGGCAATTTGGCGGCTAGTGGGGGTGCAGCGGGTGCAGACGGTGCTGCTGGTGCTGCCGGTGCTGCCGGTGCTGCCGGTGCTGCCGGTGCTGCCGGCGGCGGCCACCCTTTTACTCGCATTCGGCTGAAGCTGGCGAGCTGCCGCCTCCTTGAAAGGCAAGCCAAGGCGCCCAAGAGCTATGCCTCATCGGACATGGCCGAGCCACCGGAGCTGCAGGTACGCTTCTCTGCGAGCCGCACAGTCAAAGCCGTATCGCTTCGCCTGATCCTTGGGACTCGATTTTTCACCTCACCGGTGGCGCCTTGCAATGACGCCCCTATTATTCACTGCCCACGCGCGCGCTCGCCTACTGTCTGCCTTGGTTTGCGATCAGAAATCAAAATCGTCCAAGAAGCGAAGTGGTAAGGAGATGGCCGACGCTGCTGCTAATGTCAAACGTCAGCGCTCGGCGAGCGCCAAGAGTGCTGGCGGTGGCTGCCATAGCGGCGGCGGTGGCGGCGTGGGGGAGGAAGACGACCTCGACCTCACAAGCGGCGTGCACCAGATCAAGGCCGCGTACGACCGCCCTTCCGATTCCGAGAGCGGAGGCTTCTGCGAGCGCAACCGGTACGCCAAGGACCAGCTCATCGAGGTGTATGACGGCGGCGTTTCGGGCGCGAGCGTCGGAGGTGAGTGGCGGCTCGCCGTCGTGCGCGGCTGCAACGAGCAGGGGCTCTACACGGTGCAATACGAGCCCGTCGAACAGAATCGGCATAAGCAGACGGGCGTCGCGTGGGCGAGTACGCGAGTCGCTTGCATGCACGAAGACTGCCGGCAGCACCAGCTATTCCTGGCCGCATTGCCGCTTTTTTGCGACCGGTCCGTGTACAAGCGCGACCTCCCGATTGAGCCTTCGCGCGGCCATTGCGTGCCTTCCACGAATGGCCGAAACGCTTGAGTCCTCCCCCCCTCATGCTGCTCGATGTGACTGACTATGTCCTTTCCTCCCACGCAGCTGCAAAAAGGCTCTCATCCAGGCGCCGCAGCAGCGCATCTACTTTCAGGAGACGCTCGAGGCTGCCGAGGCTAGCGGGTCGACTACGTGCATTCGCCTGTGCAACGCGTGCCACTCCTTTCTGCGTACCGAAGCCAAGACTGGTGGCGCCAAGGCTCTACTCGAGGAGACGGCAAAGTTCACGCGCGAGCACCAGGGCGGGGAGCGCACCATGCCGCTGCAGCTTGAGCAATTTGAGGAGGTGATTCGCAAAGCGCCCCATGTATTCTCCTCACTCCTCCAAATCGTCTCCAAGTCGCTTGCTTGTTTTGTGCCGCAGTGCCCCGTGCCGCAACGCATTGAAAGTAGCTCGGGCCCAATCATGTCAACCGACATTGACGGCCGCTGGGTGCAGTGCGAGCACTGCCACAAGTGGCGACACTGGATATGCGCCCTGTATGACGATCAGCAGTATCCGCATGGCCGCCCTTTTTACTGTCGTAGCTGCAAAGCGCACGAACCTAAGACCGAGCAGGTGAGACACACGGTCCCGCCGACGTAGCTTGCCCTACCAGCGCGTAGCCTTCGTCTCAGCAGTCGTATGAATGCCCCGTAGCCGGAGCAACAGCCACCCTGTGAGCACCAAACGCTCTGTGCCATCGCTGCCTGACGCGCTCGTCTCGGCGTACGCCAGGTTGTCGAATCGGCTCTGAACAACGATGCCGCCAACTTAACAGGCATCCCCATGTCTGACTTCATAGAAAAAGCAGTCGCCGCCGATCTCAAGGCTGTCGGCGTCACGTGCGAGCCGGTCACCATACGCATCGTCTCTTCGCTGTTGATGACCTCGTATGCGCCTGAGAAGCTCGTGGAACACCAGCAGGCGCTCAATGATCCGTACCCCAAAGAGTTCCCGTACAAGTCGAAGGCACTGCTCGCTTTTCAAAAGCGCGATGGCCTCGACGTGTGTCTCTTCGCGCTCTATGTACAAGAGTATGGCTCGGACTGCCCCGAGCCGAACAAGGACCGTGTGTACATCTCCTACCTCGACTCGGTGTGCTGCAGTGCCTATCCACACCCACACGATTTCGGCTACACCCCGCTGCCTCTCTTGTCCCTGACCTGTCTGGAGTTCTCTTTTATAAGGTACGCTACTTCCATTCGGAGCCTGACAATCATCGCTCGACGATGTATCACTCCATCCTCGTCGCCTATCTGCAGTGGACGCGCATGCTTGGCTTCAAGTGCGCAGCCTTCACCCTCGAGCCGGCAGCCTCCGCCTCTTTCTCACGCCAGTGCCACGTGCGCTCCTTCTGCTCGCCGCCTCGCCAGATATGTACACATCTGGGTGGAGCCCCCGAAGATGGGCGATGAGTACATTTTCTTTGCACGCTCCGACCAACAACGCAAACCCATGAAGCGCGAGAAACTGCGCGAGTGGTACAGGCGCATGCTGGACAAGGCCAAGGAGAAGGGCATCGTTGAGAGCTACGGGTCCATGCAGGACCTCTTTGGCGGGATGCGCTCGGTAAGCGATATGCTCATGCACCAAAGCTTCTAGAGATGGCGATAACTTTTGGCAAGTCGTTTTCTCGTCGCCGCTCATCGCACTGGTATCCTTGCATTCGTGTTGGGCAGGTGCGCGAGATTCCGCTATTTCACGGAGATCAGTGGGAGGCGACGGTGCCGTCGCTCCTCGGCCTTGCTCCGGAGGACACCTCTAAGGGCCTTGACAAAGACGGCCAGGTGCTCGGCACTCCAAACGCGTGCCCAGCGACGCGTCCAAAACGGAGATCCCGCGCGCACTCGCGAATCGACCGCTGCACTCCTCATCGTCCGCTTCACTCCCGCTTCTCTTTCAGCTGATGCGCATGGATGCCAAACATGTGGTGCAAAAAGCGCACCAGGAGATGTCACATCTCAAGCGCCACTTTCTTGTCGTCGTGTTTGCCGAACTCGCCGAACCACCGGCGAAAGATGTGCGTGCCCATCCTCATGCTCAGCACGTTCCTCCGCCACTGCAATGGACCGGTGCCAACGACTCTCCTTTCCTCTCTCGACTCCTCACAGGAGGATCCGGTTATTTCCACGGACATCACGGACAACCGTCAAAACTTTCTAGGGCAGTGCCAGATGAGTCACTGGCAATTTTCGACGCTACGCCACGCCCAGTACGCTTCCCTTGCCCACCCTCATCGCGTGAAAAGCGCAGCCCAGACCTGGCGCGCGCTCTCTTGACGGTCCGCCCAATCACAGTACCGTAATCCTGTTTTCGTATTTGACCTCAGGTACTCGACAATGATGATTCTGAATCACATCCACAACAAACCGTCGTACTGCATTGATACGTGCCAGCGCGGGCGTGTCGAGGACGGATCGTTCATGGTGAGTTGCAGTCGATCCATCTCCAGACCCTTCGCCCGCTGTCTCACACGTCCCCCGTCTCTCCCCCATGCGATTTCTTCGAATAGGTTGGCTGTGATTTCTGCGACGGTTGGTACCACGGTGCTTGTGTGGGCATCACCAAGGACGAGGCTAATCTCCGTGAGAGCTACTTGTGCCCCCGCTGTGTCGGTGCCACCGATGGGGGAAGCGGACCATCTGGTGTCTCAGGTCCGACTCCTTAGTTATGCACGTTGTTGCACAAAAGCAAAATGTATGCTTGTGTGGACAATTATGTAACACGACGTGCGCTTTGGGCACGAACACGTTCGTCGGGTCACCGCACCGATCGCGCTTGCCCGCCCGCCCGGACGTGTTGCACGCCGGCGTGAAACGAGATCCGACAAACTTTTCGACTCGAGCAATGCGGTCCCCACTCGACTTTTTCTCGCGGACCGCGCCGCGTTCAGATGCGTGAGTCATATTGAAGGTGAGCGTCCCGGACCTTGACGACTCATCCTTCGCCCCACTCTTCTGCACAACGCCTCCAGCTGCCTCGCATGCACCGTATCCTTAGAGCCCTGGGAGGGAAAAAAGGAAGCCTTTTCTCTCCCCATTTTTCTCCTGGGCTCTCGAGCGTTCCCCACACTCCACTTCCGCCCCCGATTCGCGTCTCGCGATGTCCTTTCAGATAGGCCCC
>Ga0210248_100245_pt1 | contig 45957 bp, 30 predicted proteins | sample ChrtobMetP3_32mM_FD_155493 | JGI IMG/M metagenome (GOLD analysis project Ga0210248, IMG submission 155493) | Chrysochromulina tobin associated microbial communities from unialgal haptophyte culture, Seattle, Washington, United States - P3_32mM | ecosystem: Host-associated > Algae > Haptophytes >...
GGTATGATTTCTTAGTCCATGAATTTACGCGCATGATTCTCATTGTGACGAGCTCTTCTGCATTTATGACTTCCATGATGTTATGGTTCAAATCCATGATTTCTCACTAAGACCCAATTGCTGATGCACGGCGCTCCGGCCCGGCCGCGCGGGGTCGCGCGCGCAGCGGCTCGCTCGCGACCTCCAGAGATGTATATGAGATTCGAGGCTGCGGACCGTCCCGCACACTAGCGTCATAAATTATACGGACTGACCCCGGGCCGCGTCTTGGGCGCCGGTCTACCGATAGTCTACCGACCCACGCGGGGTAGTACGTCGACCTCTCAGAGTCGCGGACCGGTAGAGGTCAGTGCAGTGAGCTCTCTTCACACTCCATGCTTCATGCGCCACTCCTTCGACCACTCCTTGGTCTTCTGGCCCGCTCTCTTCATCTTGCGACGCCTCTGCTTACGCGCGCCGCCGCCGCGATGCACGCGCTCGCTCGGCGCCACGTGGCGCAACTCCTCGTCCGAGGGCGTGCACGCCGCAAAGGCAAGGCGGATCCGCGCCATGACAGGCGCCGTGGCGGGCCACTCGGCAGCCGCCGCGTCCGTCTGAAGCACAAAGAGGCGCGTGTCGTAGGGCGACTCGCGGTGCGTGCGCGGTCGGCGATGCGCGGCGCCGTCGACGAACCCGTGATCCGCGGCCGCAAGCAGCAACGACGCGCGCAGGAACGGGTGGCGAACGTTGGCGTGAACATTGACGTCCGCACCCGCGGCAGCATCGGCGACGGCGGCATCGACAGCAGCAGCGGCGACAGCGTCAGCAGCGTCAGCAGCGTCAGCAGCGTCAGCGTCGCCGCCGAGGCGTTGATAGCCCACGCAGTCCGTCCAGCCTGGAAGCACGATTGTAAATGCGAGCGGCGCGCCGGCGCGCTGGGCGGCACTGAGGAGAGCAATGACGCGCTCGGCCATCGCGTCGATGATCGCGGGCACGAACGGCGGGTTGAGCTGCAAGCTACCGCACGAAGGCTCGAAGGCGGCGAAGGAGCCCCTCGAACCGAAAGGGGCATCGACGTCTGCATAGGCTGAGCAATGGGCACCGTAGTAGGTGTTGAGGGGAGAGGCGAACCCCTCGAAGCAGCAGCCCAGCGACGCCTGCAGCTCCCGAAACACAACCCCACCGAGTCCAGCTTGGAACCCCGCGCCACCGATCGACTGGTAACGCAGCAAGCAGCAAAAGAGGCGAGCGTCGAAGGTGGCGGCGGTGAGGCGCGCGTCCACCACGGCGGCGGGCCCATCGGCTGTGCTGCTGCTGGATGCACCGCTTGTGGCGTCCGAACGTCGATGGAGATGACGCGCGTACAGCACTCGCAATTTGTCCACGACGGCGCTCGTCACCAGCACGCTCACCTCGGCGCTCAGCTCGGCGCTCATCTCGGCGCGGGCATCCTCGGCCTCGTCCTCGCCCTGCGCTCCAGCCTCCGCCACGGCCTCCGCCTCATCGACCGCGGCCGCCGCCGCTTCCAGCACTCGCCGTTTGGACATGCCATCTTTGGAGAAGGTAATGTGCTGCCAGCCAACCTCCATCTCCGCGGGACGTAGGGAGAGCTTGAGCGTTGTGCCGGCATCATCGGCCGGCGCAGAGTGGATGGGGGGGGGGCGCTCCGTCTGGGCTGCAGGCAGTCGGTCCAGGCATCCAGCGAGGCGGCAAAGGCCTTCGGCGAGCGCGACCGAGTGACGCCGGAGCGCCGCCACCAGACGAGTCGCAGCCCCGAGAGGCAGACCCGCACGCTCAAGGTCGTCTGCGAGCGCCGCGTCCGCCGTCCCACTGACCGGCGCGCGCTCCTCACCCGGAGGCTCGGATGATGATGACGCTAGCTCGCGCGTCCCATTCTTTTTCTTCTCCTTCTTCTTCTTCTTCTTCTCCTTCGCCGTCGCAACGTCGCCTGGCGCTTCGCAAGGAAATAAGGGGTCTGCGGCTGGTTTTGTAGAGGGGCGAGCGATCGTCTCCTCCCACTTGCTCAGCAAGAGCCAGCGTTCAACGGCGTGTAGCGGCGGAGCTTGCAGCGATGCGGCAGCACAGAGGCGTCTGAAGCGGCTGCGCAGGCGCTCGAGCCCTCTCGTCCGTGCCAGCTCCAGGACGATGGCCACGGCCGCCGGTGGCGGCAGAGGGATCGCGGCATCGTCGTCCCACGGCGTCGATTCAGGCATCCACACGACCTCATTAGCGTTGCTCGAGTTACCGGCTAGCCGTTTTCCAAGGCCCGTGGGCGGGGCGGCAGTCGTCGCGTGGATGGGTCGCTTCATGACAAGGGACGTGTGAAACTACGACCCTTGCTATTAATTCACACTGGAAGGAAACAATGGAGGCGCAAGTTCCAGGTTCGTGAATTGTACCATCAGCGTCCAAATATCCCCACATTCTAACCGCCTAACTATTTAGTAGAGTGTGGAACCTGAGAAGGCGGTCGTGACGTTTGACAGCTGGCTTGGCCCGCGGCGCCGACTGTGTCCCGTGTATTTCCAAGCGCCAAGGGGTAGTCATATTACCCGGCTGCGTCTGCAGCCGAAGAATCTTAGTTGAATGAGAGGAAGGTCAAACGTGGGAGCTCAAAGCCGATGCCAACCACCCACCCGCTCCGGCGGCGCACGCCGGTGCTCGGGCTCGACGACGAGCTCAACCGCCGCGCTCAGCATCGGCTGGAGGATGAGCTCTTTCAGCGCCGAGCCGTGCGCCGATAGATTGGGCGCCTCATTCACCTCGATGAGCCATGGGCGTAACGTCTCGTCCAGCACCATGTCGAGCCCAAAGATCTCAAACGAGGAGCTCCAGCCATTGGCGCCGCCGTGGGCGCCGGCGCCGCCGTGCGCCTCCGCGCGCTCGGCACCGCGCTGTAGCGTCGCCGCCGCGATCGCGCGCATCCGCGGAAGCACCGACTCGGACCAGGCCGTACCGAGGCCCAGGGCGGATAGGTGCGCATCCAGCTGGGCAGCTGACCAGAGCGCCCCGGCGAGAGGGCATGCTTCCTTTTCGGCGGCGGCCGCCGCCGCGAGCTGCGCGGGCGAGCGTCGTACTGGGCGCGCGGACTGGGCGCGCGCGGGGCGGCTGCCGAGGCCGAGGGCGCTGCTGCTGCCGAAACGGTCCACGAGGCTGCTGCTGCTCGCAAGGCCGCCTCCCATCATGCTGGCGCTACCCAGGCCGCCGCCGCCGCCGCCGCCGCCGCCCCATCCGCCGCCGCCGCCCAGGCCGCCGCCCAGGCCGCCGCCCAGGCTGGACGCGGACGAGAGCGCTGTGCCGGGCCGCGAGCGCTCGGCACAGCGCTCCTGCTGGACCGTGCGGTTCGTGATGTGGCCGAACCGATTGTGAAGCTCATCAAGATCGAACGCGTCAGAGCAGAAGCGAAGCAGCACGTCGTCGTCGTAGAACCAGGCGCGGAGCTGCGGGGACCACTCGGTCACAAGCACCCAGCACCGGATATCGAACTTGTAGCCGCCGATGAGCAGCGGCCGCTCCACGTACTTTTGGACCACGCGCCGGCTGTCGCGCTCGCCCAGCACGGCGCTCAGCCCCTCGTCGCCATTCAGGAGCCGTACGCCCACGCCCTTGGACCCATAACTCGGCTTGAGGACCCACACGTTACGACGGCCGTCGAGCGCCTCGAAGCACATCTGCGCGGTGCTCGAGCGCAGCTGCTCGAGCACCAGCCTGGCCTGCGCATACAAGACGAGCGCATGCTCGCCGCTGTGTCGGGCGCGCTCCTCGGCTCGCACGCAATCTCCGTCGAGCTCCGGCGATCTCGCGCTTCGTCGCTCCTCGGCTCGCACGCAATCTCCGTCGAGCTCCGGCGGCTCGGGCGAGGCGACGAAGCGCGAGATCGCCGCGAGATCAGCCGCCGACGGCTGGGGGCGCGCGCCGCCGCGGGCGCTCGCGTCTGGCCCGCTTGGATACCCGAGCGCGTGCTTGGCAGCCGCGAGGGCAGACTCCACCAGACACAGCGGCACGCCGCTCGGCAGCGCCGCCGCCGCCGCCGCCGCGAGGGCCGCGGCCGCGCCCCCCGCTGCTCCCGAGGCCGCGGCAGGCGCACTCGCCACGCTCGATGGACCTCGATGGACCGCGATGGACTTGGAGACGGATTTGGAACGCATCGGCGTCGCCTTGGGCACGGCTCTACTGCCCGCAGCTGCTGCATCGCCCTTTGGGGGAAGAACACCGCCCGCCTCCATCTCCGCCCCGTCTCCTGCCACCGCAACGGCGCTCGCGCTGTAGTGGGCAGATAAAGGTGGACAATCGTCTTCGGACGGCCCGTAGGCGTAGTAGCGATGGAGGAGCGCGGCGGCGGCGGTCAGATGGAAATCAGAGGTGAATGCGGCGAGCTGCGCCTCGTCGCTCAGGTCGTATGAGCGCGGGAAGAAGCTCGCGACTGGCACGCGCCCCGCGAGCTCGTCACCGCCGCCGCCGCCGCCGCCGCCGTCGCCGTCGCTGTTGGCGCCCTTGCCGCCCTTGCCGGTGGCGCTCACGGCGGCGCTCACGCCGTGGCCGGTGGCGCTGCCGGTGACCGTGGCGGCGGGGCGTCGAGTCTCGTCGTGCAGGCACTCGAGGAGGCCAACCTTCGTGGTGAGAGCGCAGCGCTCAAAGTGGTTACAGAGCTGGCCGCGGCTCAGCGTCTTGAAGTCCACATCGGTCGTCTTCACAGTCCAAATGAGGGAGCATTCACGGCTGGGCGCCGCGAGCTCGCGCCACCGACGCGCGAGCAGCGCATGCGAGACGAACGGGTTCTCGGAATAGAAGGTGAGCCCGCTTGAAAGGGGGAGCGGCAGGACGGCGGGCTGCACCGACAGCAGTGCGCCCGCGACGGCGCTGGGCACGCCCATGACGGCGCTCGATGCGCCCGCGACGGCGCCCGCGCTCGTGTCGAGCCCGATGGAGATGAGAAGGTCACCTGATGAGGACAGCAATCCGACGCAATCAGTGGCCGTCATCAAAGACGCAATTAAGGGTAATCACCTGATGAGGACAGCAATCCGACGCAATCAGTGCCCATCATCAGGGGCCATCATCAGGAGATGTGAAGGTCACCTGGCTCGCCCTCGAGCAGCCGAAGGTAATGAGGGAGGCAATCCGCATGCACTCAGAGGCCATCAGCATGCACGCAGGTCACCTGGCTCGCCCTCGAGCAGCCGAAGGTAATGAGGGAGGCAATCAGCATGCACTCAGAGGCCATCAGCATGCACGCAGGTCACCTGGCTCGCCCTCGAGTAACCGAAGGTAGAGCACAGCCGAGAAGCGGCTGCCGGCGGCGGTGGCCTTGGCGTCTCGATGCCAAACCTCGCATCGGAGCGCCGTGCTGAGCGCCTCGTGCGTGCCGGGCTCCCGCGCCGTGCCGGGCTCCCGCGCCGTGCCGGGCTCCCGCGCCGTGCCGGGCTCCCGCGCCGTGCCGGGCTCCCGCGCGCCCTCGCGCCGCACGGACACCCGCAGCGGCAAGTCGCCCGCCGGCAGCGCGTTGCCGTAGGCGTCATGCGCGCTGATGGCCAACGGCCCAAACGGCTCGAGCACCACCGCCTGGCTGACGAAACACTGCGCATGCAGGCTGGCGAGCCGTCCCGGCGCTATCGTGAGCGCCAGTCGCCCTGGGTGCAGCTGGAGAGGCGAGTTGTCGCGGACCAAGAGCGTGCACGCGCCGCAACGGGCGCGCAGCTTGAGCGTGAGCACGGCCACGTGGAGGCGCTCGTATTCCGAGGTCGCTACCATCGCGTGCGTCGTGCCGCCGCAACCGCCGCCGCCGCCCCCTTGGGCGCCGTCGTGAGCGTCCGCCCGGGCGCCGTCGTGAGCGCCCACCTCGCCACGAGTGCTCACATAGTTCCACTCGAGACGCACGATCTCCGCGGGCGCTACTGGCGGCTCGGTGCCCCTGTCGGCGCCCTTGTCGGCGCCCTTGTCGGCGGCGCCCTTGTCGGCGCCGTCAGCAGCGCCGAGGGTGAGCGGCTCGAAGGGCGTCGCGAGCACCGCGTTGCCAAACGCATCCACCGGCCACACAGCGATCGGCCCGTACATTTCCCCACAGATGGGGGAGTGCGAGGGCGCCCGAAGTCTCAGGGACACCGGCGCGCCCGCGCGCACGAGCACGAGGGACGGCGAGTGGCGCACGTGCTTGGTGCCGAGCAGCACGCTCACGCGGCACGTGCCAGTGCGCACCACCGTGTAATGCATGCTATAGGAGCCGTCCGCCTGCAGCCGAGGCTTGGATACTTCGGCCGTGGCTGAACTAGCAGTAGTGCCACCCAAGGCCTCCTCGCTCATCAGCTCAATCAGGAGCTGGGGCGCCGTGGTGGGCGCATCGGGCGCCGCGGTGCGCGTCCGACCGATCTGATTGCCCCACTCATCACGCAGCCGCAGCCGAAGGCGCGCCCGCTCGCCCGCAACGGCGCCGTGCACCCCGTCGCCCTCGAGCTCGCACAGGGGCGCATGAGGTCGACCAGGCACAAGCAATAGGTGCGCGCAGCCCCGTAAGAGCGAATTGGGTTCGTCTGCCGGAACAAAGGGCAGCGACGGCGCGGCCGATGCAGTCGCGGAGCTGGCCGAGGGTTCGTCAACTTTGGCCGAGGGTTCGTCAACTGTGGCCGAGGGCGCGGCGCCCATCAAATGATCCCACAGCGCGGCCCCTCCTGCGCTTGCGGAGCACGGCGCCCGGCACGGCGCCGTCGGGATGGACGCGCTCACCATGGCGCTCATACCCTGTTTGATCGGCTGTGAAGGCGGCTGTGAAGGCGGGATGGACGCGCTCACACCCAGTTGGATCGGGCCTGCGCCACCGCCAATGGCGAGGCGAAGCATCGCGCCGCCGCCCTCGGCGGCGGGGAGCGGGCGCCACGATTCACCCAAAGGGAGCAGCTCGGGAAGGGGGACGGCGTCGCCCTCGCTCGAATGGCCGCCGTGACGCGTCAGACGCAGCTCGAAGGGGGTCGATAGCGCCAAGGGCGCCGTGTGCGCGTTGCCAAAAGCATCCACGGGCTGCACTTGAATCGTTACTCTTCGACCGGCCTCAACCTCGACCATTGGTGTCGCGTCGGCTGGCACATAGGTTGCGTGTGAAGGCGGCTGTGGCAGTCCGCTCAGGAGGAGTGCCGCCTCGGACACCTCCGAAGCCGCCCCCCCGACCCCCGCCCCGACCCCGCGAAGCAAGACGCGCAGAGCATGCGGCGCTGCAGGCGTCACAACCATGGCCAAATACTCCGCCACCATGTCGGGGTGCGTGGACGCTGGCGCCATTGCCGCCACGGCGTGCAAGCCATCGCCACGGGGCGTAACGTCCGCCGCCGCCGGCGCGAGGCCATTCAGCAGCGCCAATGCTTGGGCCATGGCGAGCGACGGCGGGGCGGTGGGCAGCAGTGAGGGCCCCTCTGCACTGCCCTTTGAGATGGTGACAGCGCCCTTGTTCGTGGAGAAGAGGGCGACGCCGTTGCAGCGCATGCTGAGCGCGTAGCGGGCGGCGGCCGTCAGTCGCCAAGCGAGTCGATACGCTCCGCCCGGCAGCACCTCGACTCGCACCTTGGGCGCGACCGCACCGGGCGTCTCGTCCAGATGGAGCGCTGTACCGGGTGGCTCGCCAGCGTCGGGCATCGTCGACATGCAGCCGCAGCGGACCATAGCGGAGTCGGGGCTGGGGCGATGGCCAGCGACGGCGCCACCAACGCTGCCACTTGCCTTGGTGCCTTCTTCCATTGAGCTCGCACAGGCTACAAGCTTCGCACCGCCTCCTCGGCCGCCATCGCCGCCAAGCTGATGGACGGCGAGCTCAATTCGATCGCTCCCCGCCGGCGCCGCGTTGCCGTACATGTCAGCGCACTGCACGATGGCAGACCGCCACTCGCCCGCCACGAGCGACGCCGTGCACTCGGCGGGCGGCGGCACACGGCAGCACTGCGGCACCGTCGGGCCAGCCACCAGCTGCAGCCGAAGCGGCACCGGCGCGCATGCGTACGAGGCCGTGTCGTGGATCCAGAGCGTGACATCTCCCGCGCGTCCTCGCAACCGCACATGCAGCGCCGCCGCTTGCGCGACTGCGTTCCCGCTCGTCCGCTGCCACTCCAGCCGCGTCAACTCACAAAACGTGCTGCCGCCCACGCCCAAAGCGGCGGAGGTCGTCGTCGCGGCTGCCGGTGGCTCCTCTGAGAGGCTCACCACGGGTGCAAACGGGAGGCCGCATACCTGCTTGCCCCGTGAGTCGACGAGACGAACGAGAATCGGTCCGAGCTCATCCCCAGCCGCGCTGGTCGCGACATCGTTGCTCACACGCAGCGTGTAGGGTGGCCCAGTCAAATAGAGTGGCACGCGCGCGCCCCTTGCGACTCGCCCCTTGGCGTCCGCGATCTCGACGTGCACCTCGCCAGAGCGTCCACGAAGCGTGAGCCACACGAGAGCAATGGGGCACTGGCTTGCTCCAACCTGCTGCCACACCACCTTTTGCACTGTGACATCGACGCGTGCGTCGTCGGACGGGACGTCGCTCCCACCGCTCCCGCCTCCGATGCCATCGCTGCTGCTGCTGCTGCTGCCGGCGCTGCTGCCGGCGCTGCCGCTGGCGTTGCCGCCGGCATCGATGCGGCGAACCGTTACGAGCGGCTCAAAGTGGCCGCCATCATCGTGGCTCCCGACGGCGTTGCCTTCGTCGTCGACGGCCGTCACGCGCAGTGGGCCATAGATTTGGTCCGCCACGGCGCCGCGAGAGCCAACCGAGACGCAGAGCGCGCGCGCGCCGCCCGTCAGGTGCAGCAGCAGCTCGGCAGGCTGCACTTGCTGCGCACACGAGCCATGCGCACTATCGGTCACCACCCCGGTGCCATCGAGCCCGAGCTCGATGGCCGCTGCGCGATGCCGATCGACCTTGGCAGGCTCGTACGGCGGCTGGTAGGCCGCGCTCAGCACGAGCGTCACGCGCGCCGCCGACCCACACAGCCGGAGCCACAGCTGCCCGTCGGGTGTGTACTCGTCGAGCTCGCACACGGGCGGCGCCGGCGTGGGCGCCTCGGTCCCATTGGCACGCAGCGGCGCCATCGCGCGGAGCTCCACCTTGGGCGCGAGCGTACGGCCCGGCAGCGGGTTGTTGTGTGCATCGACGATCCGCAGCCCGATGGGCCCGAAGCGTTCATTGGCAGTGGCCCAGCACGAGGGCAGTGTGGCGCTCAGAGCGTACGGAGCGCCCGGGAGCACCTGATGAGGGAGGCAATCAGCATGCAATTAGAGGCAATCCGCATGCGCTCAGAGCGCCCGGGAGCACCTCGATTGTATACGGCCGGCCGACCGGCAGCGACACCCGCGAGCGAGCCTCGGCGTTGCTCCCGTCGGCAGCCGCAACCTCGGAGATGTCCCATGCACCCTCATCCTCTTGCAGTAGGGACACGCTGAGCAGGTAGCGCCCCGCCTTGATGGCCACATACGAAGCAGAGTAGGTGCCGTCCAGGTTATCTCTCACGGCGCCCTCGACCACGAGGCCGTCAAGCGCGCCGCCCAGCCCCTTGAGCGTGACCCTAAAGCTATCGCCTCCTGCCCATTTGGGCGAGTCATCCGTGGTGATCAGTGGTCATCGGGGGGCATCAGTGGTCATCAGTCGTCAAAAGAGGTCATCATTGGTCATCAGAGGCCATCAGAGGTCATCAGAGGTCATCAGAGGTCATCAGAGGTCATCAGAGATCATCAGAGATCATCAGGGGTCATCACCTGCCCATTTGGGCATGCGCCGCTGGTCACATGCGGTGATCTCGAAGCCCGCGAGATTGCCCGCGCTCGCGCTCTGCAGTCCTTCGCCCGCGAGTGTGCAGTAGTGCGCCGCAGTGGGGGCTGGGTCCACGACGGCCGCCGCGTGCCCATAGCGCGCCGACGGGCGCAGCCCGGGCGCATTCATCTGGAACCATTGCTGCGTGGGCAGGTGCAGCGCATGGAGTGCGTCTGACCATGGCGCCGTCTTGGAAGGCTCTTCGCCCTTCGAGAGCCCACACCAGCCGCCGAAGGCGAGGAGGAAACGGTCGCCGAGCGCGACGAACGCGCACGCCTCGCGGCGCAAGGGCGGCGTGCGCGCCAGCTGCGACCATGTCATCGTCGCAGGGTCCAGCACAAATAAGTCGTGGCTCGCCCTCGCCGTCGGCGCCGCAGCGCCGGCCGCTGCTGCGAGCGGAGTGCGCCGCGCCGCGCCCCCTGCGCCCGCCGCACTACCCCTGGCGCTGCTCAGCCGCTGCCCGCCAAACACAAAGAGCTTCCCCGCCGAGGCCGCCGCGCCGTGCTCGGCGCGCGGCGCGGGTCGTTGCCCCGTCGTCTCCACCGCCTTCCAAACGAGCAATCTGCCCAGGGGATCGTTCGTCCCGTTCGCGCCGCCGGCACCGGCCGCACGCCCTGAATGCGAATGTGCCGAGACCGGGCGCGGCGCACCCAAAGCGGCGGCGTGCCCCACGGTCGTGTGCATGCTGTGGGCCCTTGCGGACTGTGCGCGTACGGTGGCCGGCCGGCCGGCCAGCTGCTGCATCGGCTGCTGCATCGGCTGCTGTATCGGCTGCTGTATCGGCTGCGGCAGCGGTGGCGCGTCTCCACCCTCCACCGGCAAGTGCTTCTCGCCCGCGCCCCTCGTCGTGGGGAGCGATGCAGCCGTTCCAGCCGACGTCGCGGGCGCGAGCGTGTGCAGCTGCGACGAGTAACGCAGCTTGCCCGGCCGGCCGCCCGCGCCGCTCGGCCCACGAACCGAGCCTCCAAAGACAAAGAGGGCTCCGTTGAGGGCCGTTGACGTGTGGCGCGTGAGCACTGGCGGCGGCATACCGAGGGTGTGAGGCACGTACCATTGCATGTTGGGCAGGTGGAGGGCGTGCACGTCGCGCCTCTCCGCCTCGTGCGGCCCCGTGCCCCCCAGCACGTACAGCGTGTCGCCGAGGAGCGTCGCGCTGTGGTGAGCGCGCGCGCTCGGCGCCGGTCCGGAGGCGACGAGCGCGCGTAATTGAGGCGGATGCGGATCGGGCCGTACCTGATGAGGGAGGCAATCAGTGGAAATTAGTGGCAATCACAAACGAGGCGGATGATGATCGGGCCGTACCTCGAGCAGCCACGCCTCGTTGGTGCACAGCGTCGAGAGCGTCGGCGCACCCGTCGTCGCGCTCGTTCCGCCGCCGCTGCCCATGGCGCTGCACCACGCTGCGCGCGATTCTGCACATGCTGCCGTGCTTGGCCGGTCGCTCAGGTCGCCCCTGCTGCTGCTGCTGCTGCTGCCTTCAGCCACCGCAGCCGCACTCGCAGCCGCACTCGCAGCCGCACTCGCAGCGGCATTCGCAGCCTCGGCGCCGCCACCGCCCGAGCGGCTCATCCGTTGCAAGTTGCGTCCACCAAAGAGCAGCATCCGCCCGCCTGCCTGCAGCGAGGTGAGTGTATGCCCCGTGCGCTGGAGCAGCTGGCTCGCCTCAGACCCAAAGTCGATGCGGCCCCACTCGGGTTCGGCTGCGGTCGCGGTGGCGGTGGCGTCCGAGGAGAGTGCCGCCGCGGGCGCACCAAAGGTCAACGCGTGACAGTCGCCGCAATAGTAGTTGCAGCCCTTGGAACGTTCAAGCTCCTCCTTGGCCGGGTCGCCACCCTCGCCGTAATTCTTGCACGCGTCCCAAATGGAGCGCCACTGCTGCGAGTGCGGCCCGCTACTCGCGCCGAAGCCGCCAAGCACGACAAGGCGCTTGTCCGTGAAGAGCGCAAGGTCAGCGATCGGGTCGCCCATCCCTCGCGCCGACGCCAACGCCATTGTGAGCTGTGCAGGCGCTGTGAAACACACGCGCAACTCCAACCCCCCACAATGCGCACGCGCCAAGGGGCACGCGCGCGCGCGCGCGCACGGTGGCATCCACAACCTGCTACACATACAGCCGTGTATCGGAAAAAGGTACAATGTATAATGTAAAGCTGGGCTGGCACCAATGAGTGCATGAGTGTGGTCGATGCCCAATACCGTACATGTAAGCGCGGAGTTCGTGGTCAGTGCGGAGAGCGTACTTCTGGTCCGCGAAATTTCTGACTGCTGCAGGGGTCGCAGTGTAATCGCATGGTAATCGTGGTGCATATTGAAGCTTACATAGAATTTGGGCATTTGGCGAGCATTCTCATGTGTCGACGCAATACAACCGTTACCGGTAGCACTCATCAATTATCACAAATCTCATGGGCGAGCATCCAGAAACGGACACGTACCAGTAGATCGCAAGAAAGGCCATCTATTTGTCCAGTCTTCAACCTGTCACCCAGGACGATGCAACCGAACATGCCGCCGGGCTTCCCGCAGATGCCCGGGCAGATGCCGCCGGGGTACGCCGAGCAGCAGCAGCAGCAACAGCAACTGCTGCAGCAGCTGCAGCAGCAGCAGCTGCTGCAGCTTCAGCAGCAGCAGCACCACCAGATGCAGCAGCAGATGCAGCAGCAGCAGCAGATGCCCGGCGTCACGCTCATGCTGGTGAACGTGCCGCCCAACGTGCGCGTCGGAGAGCAGATGGTGGTGATGACGCCGACCGGCCAGCAGTACATGGTCGTCGTGCCCCAGGGCGCCGGCCCCGGGAGCCAGTTTCAGATCGCGGTGCCGAACCAGTCGATCGCAGTGCAAAACCAGGCTCCCGCGCCGGCGCAGATGCAGATGATGCAGCAGCAGCAGTACATGATGCCGCCCAGACAGCAGCAGCAGCAGTTCGTGGACCCGCGCATGATGAAGTGGCACGATCCGCGCATGATGGGCGCCGGACCGCCAGGCATGCCCCCCAGCATGGGCGGGATGCAGTATGGGGCCGACCCGACACGCGGCGGCGGGCGCGGCGGGCGCGGGCGCGGGCGCAAGCGGCGTGGGGAGCGCGATCCAATGCGCGCACCGCGCGCACCGAGTGCGTACAACCTCTTTATGAAGACCGAGGTCGCTCGCATCAAGGTCGTGCAGCCCGAGCTTTCGCACAAGGACGCCTTCCGCGAGGCCGCACGCAATTGGGGCAACGCCGAGCAGAACCCGGCTTCCAAGTTGTTCAAGGGGCCGTCCGGCGCGGCCGGCGCGGCCAGCGCGGCGGGCGCCACGGGGGTCGGTGCTGCGGGCGAGGACGAGGAGGCGGGCGAGGCGGGCGCTGAGGACTTCGGTCTCGGAGAGGAGGATGAGGGCGAGGAGGACGAGGCGGGCGCCCGTCACGGCGCGGAGCCCAAGTCGGAGCTGGCGGCGGACGAGGAGGGTGACTCCGCGGGGGCGAAGCGCGTCAAGCTCGAGAGTGCCATCACAGACGCCTCGGCAGCGAGCATCATGCCGAGCGTCATGCCGGCCACTACCAACGGCGTCGACGCCCCTGTGGCCACCGACATGGATGCGTCCTTGGTCGGCGTCGACGTGGCCGCTGCCGCTCCACCGATGCCCGAGGTTGCGCCGCTGGCACCCGATGGTGTCGAGGAGGAAGAGGATGACGACGACGACGAGGAGGAGGAGGAGGAGGAGGAGGCCTAGGAGGACGCCGGATCGCCCACTACGGCGCCGGATCGCCCACTGAGTAACCTCCCGCCTTGCCTATCTGTGAATGACGCACTGGCTGCAGTCCTGGCTGCAGTCTAGCATGCGGTCTCAGATGGGCTTAGGCCGCATGCTAAGGTGGGTTCGGCCTCGATCTAGCTCGCTGCCCGGAGCTGCGAGCCGGGCGGAGGCTCTTGATGGGCGACGACCGGAGGAGAATCGAGAAGAGAGCCATGGGACGCTGTTGGTGCCATCGACATAAGCGCAGCGGGTGCCTGCGAGCTAAAGCTCCTCCTGGCACCCGGACCCCCGATCTGAACCTTCCGAGGTCCGTGCCTCTGCCAGTGTACGTAGCACCACGCCTTGCGGCAACGACTCACGTGGCGAGGGGGCCGCGCCTCTGCCAGAGTGGTCTTCCATCGATGGTAATACTGAAACGTGTGGTGTTTGTAGAAGGTAGGTGGTGCTTGTGTGCACGTCGTGGTGTAGGGTGGTATGCATGCGCGTGTAAATCCATGTCTCTCTGTCTGGTCGCTCTCGGTGTGTGCCGTGCACTGAGCGCGCGTGTGAACCCCAAAGCGCCTTAAGTTTAAGTTGAGTTTGAGATTTAAAGGACACCGAACATTACGTTTTCGTCTTTTTTTCGTGATACGTGTGAACGTTCACAGATCGAAAGAGCGACGCGTGGCCGACGCGTCGGTCGACGGCCCGTACCCGGGTGCCGCTGCGACGCTGCTGCTGCGATACAGACGCGCAGCCGCGCGCCCTCTCATAGGCGCGTGGCGCGTGGTGCAGTGCAGGCGGATGACTACCGAAGCTTCCGTTGGTATCATCGCATTCGCAACTCCCGGAGACGGCTTCTTAGCCGCCACCAAGCAGCGCTTCAGCGACTTCATCGTTCACGAAATCGACATGAGCGGCAATCCAGTGCGGCTCACCTCGCTGCCCGAGGAGCCGCCACCCGCCGCAACGGCCTCGTCCGATGCCAACGATCGGCAGCTCGCTGAGCTCATCGGGGATGAAGCGGCGAGCACCGCCTATGCGTTGCAGAGGGCCGCCGAGGAGGTTGCGGCCCACGGCAGAGGAGGAGGTGGCCGGGGTGGCAGCGGCGGCGTCGCCTGTGCCGGTGGGACGGCTGCTGCTACCTCCACACCGGCCGTGCTGCCCGACGAGCTCGTGCTGCCTCGCGACGACGACAAGGAGCATCGCACGCTGGTCCACCGTCTCATCAAGCAGCTGCTTCCAGCGCTGGTGAGCGACACGGTGGATGCCGAGGGCGGCGGCAAGTCGGTGCGCCTGATGTCGCGCAAGGGCGCACAGAAGGCGGCGCGCGAGCCGGAGCCTCAGGGCGGAGGCGGCGGCGGCGGCGGCGGCGGAGGCGGCAAGCGTCGTAAGCTCGACGAACGCAGCGAATGGCCAGCAGAGGCGGGAACGAATCACTACCTCGGCTTCACCTTATATAAGGAGAATCGCGACTCTGGCGATGCGATCGGGCGGATCGCGCGCGGCGTGGGCGTGGGCCAGAACCACTTCTTCTTCGCGGGCACCAAGGACAAACGTGGCGTGACCACGCAGCGCGTCAACGTGCACAAACTGCACCCATGGAAGCTCGCCAAGCTCATGGCGAAGCGTCCATTTGGGGACTCCATTGTGGTCGGTGACCTGCGCTATGAGCCGTCGCCGTTGCGGCTGGGCGCTCACGGCGGCAACCAGTTCACGGTCGTGCTGCGCGACGTGGAGGGCTGCGCGCCGCCACAACTCGAGGCCGCGCTCACGGCGCTCAAGGCGCTCGGTTTCGTCAACTATTTTGGGCTGCAGCGCTTTGGGACCAACCCAAAGGCGGGGACGCACATGATGGGCGCGGCGCTGCTCCGCTCCGACTTCCACACGGTGTGCGATCTGATCATGTCCGAGCGCCCTGGTGAGCGCGACGACGAGCGCCACGCTCGCCAACTGTGGGCATCGAGCCGAAACCCGAGCGCCGTCTTAAAGGCGCTTCCGCACCGTATGCGCATCGAGCGTTCGGTGCTGGAGGGGCTGGAGAAGCATGGCGCCACCAACCCGCTCGGCGCGCTCTCGCATCTGCCGCGCCAGATGCGCTCCATGTACTTGCATGCCTTCCAGTCGCTCGTCTTCAATCACGCCGCCTCCGAGCGGGTGCGCTTGTACGGCTGCGCGCGCGCCGTCGCGGGCGACTTGGTGGCCGCTCGCGAGCATGGCGCCGTCGCGGGCGCAACGGCAGAGGGTGCCACTGAGGACCGTGCCGGTACCGAGGGCGCGGCGAGCGCCCTCGACGTCCACGCCGCAGACGAAGCCGCCGCCGCCGCCCTCGACGAGAGCGTGCAGGAGTCCGTTGAGGAAGGCATGGAGGACATGATTGCAGACGCGGGCTCGGGGAACGCCGAGATGGCAGTACACGTGGTGACTGAAGAGGAGGCGGCGGCGGGCATGTACTCGGTCCATGAGGTGCTGCTGCCACTCCCCACAGGAGACGATCCGTGACGATGGCCTTGCATGCAGGTGCTCACCACGGCGCCCCACCCTCTTCCCCACAGGTGCTGCTGCCACTCCCCGGCTTCAAGGTGGCTATGCCGCGCCATGCGGTGGCCAAGGTGTATGAAGATGTCCTCGCACACTGGGGTCTGAGCGCCGAGAAGCTCGCCCATCGTGTCAAGGAGCTTGCACTGCCTGGAAGCTATCGCCGGCTACTGCAGAGACCGTTACACTTGGAGTGGTCCATCCTCCGGTACAGCGACCCAACGGCACCGCTCGCGCCGACGGACCTCACCCGCATGCGAAGCCAGCCCGACCCGCTCGGCGACCCCGAGGGCACCCGCACCGCGGTCCGTCTAGAGTTCACCCTTCCGCCCTCGACGTATGCGACTATGTGCCTGCGAGAGCTGACGAAGCAGTCGAGCGAGCTCGGGCACCAGCTGTCGCTCAACGAGCGTGCGGCGCCGCTCGCCGCCGCCGGGGCGGGTGGACCAGAAGCCGGGGCGATGGATGCTACCTCCGTCGGCCAAGACGCCCGCGCGGGTAAAGACGCGGGGAACGAAGAAGACGGCGGGCAGCTGTAACGGATGGAAAATCTACGTAATGCGGAATTTGATGAGCTTAGGGCTCAGGAGATTGTTCTCAAAGATGCGTGTCATTTCCTTTTTCTTCATAATGTCACTTCCCGGCGCACCACGGGCGTCACGCGCGCACCACGATGGCGCAATATCCGAAGCCTTTGGGCGCTTTTCCAGCGGCCCGCCCACATCGACCACCACGACGACGCGCTGATGGGCAAGGAGGAGGATGTTACAGAGGCCATCCTCCTCGCCTCCTCCGCCGCCGACTCCGTCTCAAACCATCTGTACTCGCTCACATCACGACTCGCATCAAAGTCGGAGTGCGGGTGCTCCTTCTTCCCCACAGGCCGCGACACTTCGGCCTCGAGGCATGCGGTGCAGTAGTCGAAAGACTCACACACGTTGCAAGAGTGGCGATAGTCATAGCACGGCAGCCCGCACCCATCGCAGGTAGCGCCGGTGACACCATACCAGCGGCCAGAACGGCCAAGTACACGATTGGCGGCACCGAAGCTCGGGAGCGTTGGCCTGGCTGCCGAGAGGAAGGGGATGATCCGAAGCCGCTCTGCTGCGCTGGTAGCAGCGCGTTTGTCTGGGTCGAGCTCGAGCAGAGACTCGAGCAGTGGCGCCGCGCCATCCAGGACCTGCGGCAGATCGAGAGCTCCGTGGCGCTCGCCCAGCCAGAACGCGAAGAATCGGTCCCGCGGCCCACCTGCCTCCTCGCGATCGTACGGGCCCAACTGTGAAGGTGGCCCAGAGGATCGGGCCCAGCTGTGAAGGTGGCCCAACTGTGAAGGTGGCCCAGAGGATCGGGCCCAGCTGTGAAGGTGGCCCAACTGTGAAGGTGGCCCAGAGGATCGGGCCGCCTCTGCCGGCGCCTCCTCTGGCGTGCTCTCGTGGGCGCTCTCGTAGATCTGATCGAAGTAGGGGCTGTGCAGGTGGCAGTTGGGCGTCAGGGCCACTACCCCCACGAGCGTCGCACCCGCGCCCCACAGATCGTAGGCCGAGTTGACGAGGAAGTCGCCCACGGACTGCTCGCGCAGGATCGCCTGCGCCACGTCAAGGGTCATCAGGGGTCCTCAGGGGGCGCCAGGGGTCATCAGGGGTCATCAGGGATCCTCTGTGATCGTCAGGGGTTATCAGGGGTCATCAGGGGCACTCGCCTGCGCCACCGCAAGTCGCTCCTCCTCATCACGAGCAGTGGCCAGCCGCGTCAACGACGTGGCGTCATTCAGCAGCCGGTGAGCCAGCTCGGGCGGACAGAATCGGTCGGTCAGTTCCCAGCGCTCGTACTTGCTCAAGGCAGACCCCAGAGGCCGGCAGCTGTCCGTGTCAATGAGCTTCCATACAACACCGCCCTGCGAGAGCACAAGGTTCGCCGGCTTGACATCCATATGCGCAAAGCCCAATGCATGCACGTGGGCGAGGCCCGTAAGGACATCGGCGCAGATGCCCGCGGCGTCGGAAAGTGGCCACTGATTTGGGGCCACTCGATCCAACAGGAAGCGCTCGAGGCTGATGACCCCAAGGCTCTGCACCACATAGTAATCTGCGCTCGCGAGTGGCCAGGCAGCAGGAGAGCCGTTCGCATCGGCGCTGTAGTCGATCAACGGCATGACGCCTTCGCTCAGCGCCTGAAGCGTTCGCACCTCTCTTTCGTGTCGTATAGCATCATCGGTGACCTTGATCGCCACCGCCGAGCCATCACGCTGGCTTCGTCCGCGGTAGACGCCGAGGACAAAGCCCCCGGAGCCGAGAGGCTCGGAGCGGTCGATTGAATACCGGCCGCTCCTCAGGCAGATCGTATGTATCTCCCCTCGGCCTTCCATCTCATCATCATCTTTCGCTGGCCCACGTCGCATGCACGGGCACATTCGGCGGGTGCTGAATGAAAGCGGCGAAGACGGCGGCGAGGTTGGCGGCGAAGACGGCGGCGAGGCTGGAGGCGAGGGCGGCGGCGAGGACGGCGGCGAAGAGGACGGCGGCCCAAGACATGCCCTTGCATGCGCAACCCTCAGAAAATGTGCGCTCGGTGTTGGAGGTCGGCTGAGGTGGTTGCCCAAATGCTCGAAGCCTATCGGTGCGTGAGCATGGAACGAACCGATGTTCATCCAACGGACAGCTTCCCAGCGCCGAACCGAGTGCCCGCTCTCGGAGCACGCTGCAGCTCCCTCAGCGAGCACCGCTGGTGATGGGCGTGCGGAGCCAAAAGCCCCCGCGGCTAACGCTTTCATCTCTGCTGCTGAAGTTGGTGACGGCGCCCACAGCTTGGCAGCTGCCGCGGCTGCCAGAGGCCCCACGTCTGCAGGCTTGTGCTCCATCCACACGTTAACAAGCACGGTGATACGCCGCGGAGGCGATCCAGGTCGCGTAACGCCGAGGGCGTCGGCGTGGAGCTCCTTCCTGCGCGGACTCCATGGCGGCCCATCGTGCTGTGTACCGTGGAGTAATCGGCCGTCAAAGGCAAGATGCTTGCCGGCGATGGGGAATGATACGTACACGCCGTCGCCGTCGCCGTCGCCGTCGCTGCTACGAGGCTCGACGACGCCGCAGCCGAAGTCATCCGTAGACACGGGCATCACAAGCGTTGGGGAGCCCGACGAGGTTAGGTAGGTGACGGTAGCTAGATAGGGTGCTGCGTGCTCGCCCGTCCTGCTGTGCAGCTCTTCATCGCAGTCCCAGTGAAGCGGCATCGATTCGTCCATGTCACGAACTTGCACCCACCACTCGACTCCACGGCAAGCAGCGCTGTGGAAGCGCATGACCGCCAGAGCCAGAGCCTCGAGAGCGCAGCGGGGAGAATCGGTGGGCTCAAGCCAGTTAGTCCATCCTCCGCCTGGCTGCGTGACGAGAAGCTGAGCCTCAGCGATCAGCGCGTTACGAAAAACGATGTCGTCGATGCATCGTTCCCATGCCCTCGCAGCAGACGACGGCGATTTGTGTCTCTTTGCGAAATCAGCAGAGCTGCGAGCACCAGAGCTGCTCGTCGGGAAGCCCTTTGCAGCGAGACGCTGAGTCAAAAGTGCGACCTCGGCGGCCTGCAGGACGTCAGCAGCGGGGGCGGCGAGGTCGAGAACGTCTAGTGTGTTTCCTCTTTCGAGCAGGACCGACACCCCCATTCTCGGGCCATCTCCCTCGCGCTGTTATGGCGAAAAGGTCGTTGAATAGTCGCACGCGAATGCGCGCCGTCCACTACACCGTAAAAAGACACCGGGGGGAGCCGGGACACACAGGACACACACGGGACACGCGGGCGCACAAGGGCACACGGTACCGCACGAAACAGAGACTGGCGCACTGGCGCTGCGGTCGCGTCGCACCGCGGGCACTCGTGGACTATCTTTCGACTTGTTTCGCACAATTCCCGCTGTACCCTTGTCTATCGATCTCTCTCGATCTCCGAACTCCTCGGGACTGTGTGTATCCACATAATGGCGACCCTCACGGCGGGCTTCCATATACTGCCAACTCGCGTTTTGTGCAACTCACATTTGCGGTGCGGTTCAGCGCTACTGCAAGTCAATTCCGATTCGCGCGCGACGCAGGAGTACTTTGACTTCCTCCTAGGTCGCGTGAAGAATGAGGTGACAGAGGACGGTCCATCGATCATCGTGGGCAACGGCCGGATCGGTTCGATGCTGCTCGACTTTGGCTCTCGCAACGGCTACAAAGATGTGGTCGTCAAACGCGGCGACGCTATTCCATCGGGCCATCCAGGTCCTGTTTACTTGTGCACGCAGACGGCTGACCTCGCCGCAGTCGTCGCAGCATGCCCGGAGGACAAGAAGGACGATCTCGTCTTCTTGCAAGATGGAATGCTCGAGCCTTTTTTCCAACGTAACGGCATCTACGGCCCGACGCAGGCGTCGCTATGGCTGGCTTGTATGCGCAAGGGCGGCAAGCCAGTGGATGGTAGGACACATGATAACCCCGAGGGGCTTACAACGGTTACCGGCAAGTGGGCTGGTGCGTTTGCTTCGCGGATGAGCACGGGCAACCTGGCGTGCGAGATCAAGATGGACCGGGATGCGCGCCGCTCCACGCTCGAGAAGCTCGTCTTTCTCTCAGCGTATCACCTCGTGGGCACCGTGCACGGCGGCATCACAATGGGCGAGGTGGCGCAGAAACATGCCGACGAGGCCGGGCAGCTGTGCCGTGAGCTCGCCTCCTTTGTGCGCTACACGCTCTCGGTCTCCCTTTTCTCGGGCATTGACGAGCGCCTCGAGGCGTACGCACAAAAGATGGAGTTCCTGCCTACGGCACTCACCGACTTTGAGTTCCGTAATGGCTACTTCTACCGGTACACCAAGATGGCGGGCACACGCATCACGCCTGCTGGCATCAAGGTCCAGGTTCCTGACACGACGCCGACCCACACCGAGTACCTGCTCCTTGCGCAGGAGCGAGGCCTCATACACCAGAGTTTGCTCAATTCGGTCTAAGGCTAAGGTGTTCTTCTGGCGGTAGGCGACGTCAAGAACTCAAGATACGCCCACACACTCGACAGGACACGGCCCCACAGTGGAGGCTTTTGATGAGCGGAGAGTCGCGAGAGACGAACAGACGAGTCAACTCCTAAGAGTCGAGTAGATCGAGTAGAGCGACCCCGTCACGCGTGTGGAGGTGCGCGTGAATAGTGTCACACCGGCCACCCCCCCCCGCCGGTACCCGGCAGTCCGGGGCCCGGCCGCCCTCGGGGCGGGGCGGATCCCGCGCGGTCCCGGCGAGATCGCGGGCGGGTAGTTTTCGTCGACGTGCCGATCGAATGAGGGGATTTGAGATTCGCTCTATCGCACGATTCCGGCATCGCATTTACGATTTAGTCAATAGTCACGATGCCCGGGGTACTTGGCGCGGTCAGGTACGGTACGAATGAGTCATCGGATCAGTCATCATGACAGTCATGGCTTATACATATGCCTCCACACACGCGCACAATCACGCTCGCACGCACCGGCACACGTCACACGACCGCGAACGACGGAATTATACGAGCGGTTGCGTGGCTCATACTGGATGACCGCCAATGGGATGCACTCGACTCCACGTGCACGCCACAGCACAGCGACGACCGCGCACGCACCACACCGCACGCATCGGCCGTTGTGACGTCACAGAACCGCACTCTCCGCGCTCCAACAGAACCGAACGCACACATGGCGAGTAGAGACACGCACAGCTAAAAGGGTTGTCCATCAGTATGTCCATAGCTCATTGCAGACGACGATTGGATCTGATCACTCACGTGCGCCAGGTAGCGCCACACACGCCCCGCCACCGTTGCCGGGCCGTCGCTGATTGTGCTGCGCTCGCGCCGCCGCCACCCAATGAACCCTCTCCACCCAAGTAGGACCCCGATTAGGCCTGGTCGAACGTCTTCATCTTCTCGAGGGCCTGCCGGAACTCCTTTTCGGTTATCTGTCCCGAGTTATCCGTGTCGAAGAGCGTCATGGCAGCGGCCACGTCATCGTCCGTCAGGTCCGGGTTGACCGTCTTCACCATGTCCTTGAGCTCCTGCGAGGTGATCTTGCCAGAGCCGTCGGAGTCAAGCATCTGGAAGATGGAGCTAGCGATCTGCCCGCTCGTCTCCTTCTCGTCGACGGAGGAAGCCATGGCCTCCTTGAACTCTTCGAAGTCGATGGTACCGTCACCCGACGTGTCCATTTGAGCCGCCAAGGCATTCAGCGCGGTCTCGTCCAGCTCGACACCGAGCGACTTGAGGCAGTCGCCGAGCTCTGCCGTGTCCATACGGCCGCTCCCGTCCTTGTCGAAGAGGTCAAAGGCCTCACGCAGCTCCTCCTCCTGCACCGGGTCGATCTCCTTTGGCTTAGGCTTGGGCGCACCCGGCCGCTTCTGCTTGTCGGCGGCGGCAAGCCTGGCTGCGCGCTTCGCCTGTCCACGCAGGGTCTGAAGCATCTTGAGCATCTTGAGCGTCTTCTCAATCTTTAACTCGTCCACCGTCTCCTTGATGTCGCCAGCCTTCTTCATCATCTCGATGGAGGTGACCACGGTGAGCATCGGCATGATGCGCTTCGGCGCCACCAGCAGCACGTCAAACACGGGCAGGAAGCCAAGGAGCAAGAAGGGGGTGTCCTCAGGCCGGGAGGTCATCCACGTGTAGCAGACGGCGAGGCAGATCGCTGTCCAAAGCATCTGGAAGCGCAGCAGGAAGAGCAGATGGCCGGGCCCATCGCGGCCACGCCAGAAGAGCCGTTCGTGCTTCGACGCGTCCGTCGACGGCGTGAGCGACTCGTACGGCGGCGCGTCGCAGTGCGCGGCGAGCAGCGCCACCGTCGGGCCCTCCTCGTCGAAAGCCTTTGGCGCACCGTCAAGCAGCGCATGGGGCGGCGTGAGCATGTACATTATGTGCCCGAGCTTAGCCTTGACGCAGAACGAGTATAGCCAGAGACCCCAGCACAGCGACGTCACCGAGTACACGTTGACTATGTTGGCGCCGAGCTCGTGCTGCTCGAGTACCGGGATGTATAGAATGAGGCCAAGCAGGAAGATGATCGCGGCCCACGTGTTCGGCGATATGTGGAGTGAGTGGGCGACCTCGTGCATCATACGTCGGCGCAAGTACGCCGAGAAGTCGAAGTCGCTCGGCAGTGGCGGCGTGCCTGGCTTCGGGATCGGAGGGTAGAGGAAGCGCGCGCGCAGCAGCGCATACGTGAGCTCCTCCTTGGCCTCCGCCTCGCGGAAGCTCCAGAGCACCCGCGGGCACACGCACAGGCGTGTCCAGCAGTGTTGGCGCGCGACCTTGTACGTGGCGAGCAGCTGTGCCACCGCGGGCGCCGCCGCGGACCCCGCGGGGTCTGCCCCATTGAGCACAGGCGCGTTGGCGACGAGCGCCTCGAAGCGCATGAAGTACGCCTCGGCATTGAGGGCGGCGAAGATGAGGATGATTGCCTCGATCAGGAAGATGATCATCACGAAGAAGAGCATGAAGTGGATGTCCTCGAAAAGATGCAGCAGGTGCTCCGGGTCGTGGTAGATCACCATACTTGCGAACTCGATCAGACCAAACTTGATCATGAAGTACGTGCACAGGGCAATGAAGCCAAGGACCGTCAGCTCGCCGAACATAGCTTGCAGGATTGCAGCCATCGACTGAGGCACTGTGTGCTCGAGATGGTGCTTGACCATCTCGAAGAAGATCGTGATCGAGATGAGCAGCACGCAGATCCCGAGCGTCACCTGCATATCCAGCGCCGGGTCCACCTTTACGTGGTGATCGCTCAGCACCCGACTAATCTTCGACAACACCCTACGTGCTCCGTGCTCCTCCTCCTCCGGCTCGTAGTGCGTCTCCTCCTCGTGGTGCGTCTCCTCCGCCGGCTCGTAGTGATACGACCCGTGGTGCGCCGGCTCTTGAGCCTCTGCCTCGCCGTGGTTGATCGCAGGCGCGGCATCGAGGTGCAAGCCGCCGAGGGTACTGTGCGGGTGCGCTGCTGCATCCGCCAGGGCTTGGCCCCACAAATAGATTAGAAACAGTATGATGCCGATGATGGCATAGTCCTTAAACTGGTCGATCATGCGCGGCGGCCACCCCGTCTTGGCGCCGGGCATCACTGACTTCTTTGTCTTCTTTGGAGGTTTGACAGGCCGTGCGGCCGAAATCACCAAGCCAGCTGGAGGCAGCGGGGGCCCCGGCGGAGGCGGCGGAGTTGGCTGAGATGTCTGAGGCATTGGGGTCGGCACGTTCGGCGCCGGAGTGCCCTTTGGAGCCATTTGCGCGCGCAGCGAACCCAAACTCGCTGGCGCTCCTCCCGTGCGCGCGTCCACTCTGTAGTGAGTCGAGACGAGCCTGTCCAAAGTGAAGTTTGTGAGCGTTGGTTCGCAGGTTTCATGTTTCATGTTTCGGGGGCAATTTACGACCCTTGACGTCAGAGTCCGGACCACTCGGGCCAGCACCGGTACCTGTCTTTTTACCTGAGTAAGTGCGCGCCGCGCCGCGGGTGTGAGTAGTTTTGATTCTGGGGAGGCCCAACCCGCCTCAACGCGAGTGGGTCCAACTTTCCAAGACTATGGGCTGGTCCTCTTTGCACCCGTCCAGCCGCCGCGGTCTCGATCACACCCTCTCGCACCAGCGGCCGCCGCCACTGCCGCCGTACCCTCCTAGCCCGCCAAGCCCGCCGCCGAGTAACCCGCCACCGCCGCCCCTTGAATTCGTGCTCTCCGGAGTGACCATGATCTCTGTAATGATCGTCCTCAGTGCATTGGTTGGCATCGGGATTGTTGTGCAGCGCGTGCGCGCTAAACGAAAGGGTGAGAAAGTTCCCACTCAGGATGCGGATGCAAACAAAGGCGCCAAGGATGTGGATGCAAAGGAAGGCGAGAAGGGGCTCGAGGGTCCGCAGGCGCTCCGCTCTCGAGGCTGCACCGACATCTGCTGCCTGATTATCTTCATCTTCTTCTGGTGTGGGGCCATGTACGTCATGTACCTATCCATGACGGTGGGTGACCCGTACTCCGTCCTATACGGCAAGGACTACCTTGGTAACCGCTGCGGCCGTGGCGCCTTTGTCAATCGCCCGAAGGTCATCTTCCCGCGCCTCAATCGAGATGTGCTCGCGCAGGCGCCGCTCGTGACGACGGCGCCGTGGAAGCTCGTGCTGTACGGTCTGTGCGTCGAGTCATGTCCGAATGTGACGGATCCGATCGTGTGCGTCAACGACCCCTCAAAGTGCATGTACTATGATTATGGCACGCCCAGTCAGTGGAGGGCCGCGGGAGGCGCTTCGTTCTACTTCCAGGGCCTGCCGACCATCTCGCTCATCAACCGATGCGTGCCCATCGCCCGGGTTGCCGCAAACGCCGCACCCGACCGATGCATCTGGCCGCAGTGCGACAATGTGACCAATCCGTGGATGCTGTGCGACGCCACCTTCCCGAAGCTCTGGCTGCCGCGTGGCATGTCGCAGCGTTCCAAATGCGAGATCAAGTATCAGGAGAGCACCGTGACGGGGTTAGCGTCGCAAGAGCCTTCGCCGGTGGTCGATCAGATCGCCGCACACATGGCCGCTGGCCAGGAGGTCGTCGAGGGGATCATGCAGGCGCAGCACGAAATTTGGGTCTACGGCGTCATCTTGCCCGTCATTCTCGGCTTCGCGTGGCTCGTCGTGTTGCGCTTTTTCGCCAAGACAGTCATTTGGGGGGCGCTCATCGCCATCGGGGTTGGGCTGTTTCTCCTCTCTTGCTACCTATTCATCATCACCGGGCTGGCCGCCGAAATCGTCGCTCAAGTGCTCGCGAATAATAATACGATGGCCATGCTCGCGACTGCGGCGCAGATGCAAGCCGATTTGATCGGGGACGCCGGCAGTGGGCCCGCTTACAACGCTTCGGCCAACGCTTCGGCCCCCATCGCTTCGGCGGTGCTCAATGACGCCCTTGAGAACGCCAATGAGATGGCCACCGAGATCACGGGCATGCTACCTGGAGGTCTAGGGGACGCGGCTGCCGGCGCCCAGGGTGACGACTCGGTGCTCTGGAGGCTTGCAGCGTGGGGGTGCCTCGCCTTGACGCTGATCTACTTCATCCTCATGTTCCTGTGGCGTGCCAAGATCAGGCTCGCGGCGACGCTCGTCAAGGAAAGCTCCCTCGTGATCAAGGATCGTCCCTTCTCAATCGTTGCGCCCTTTTTCAACTTTGCAGCCGTTTTGCTTCTGCTGCTATGGTTCATCCTCACCATCCTCTTTCTCGGGACAGCGGACATCACGATGGACCATCTCACCGGGCAGGGCTTCCCGCTCACCTCGGGCGCCACCTTTGCACAGCTGCTTATGGCAAACAATGCCACGATGAATTCGGGCGGCGTTGACGACCTCGTCGCAGCAAGCACCTCGATCTTGACGCCCAAGAACATATGCTATGCAATTATCCTGTTCGCCTTCCTCTGGACCAACGAATTCTTTAGCTGCGTGTGCTTTACATCCCTCTCGGGCCAGTTCAGCCACTGGTACTTTTTCCGGCGCGATCCCAAGCAAAGCACGCGATTTCCGCTCTGCTGGGCGTTTTATCGTACCGTGCGCTACCACCTCGGCTCGATCGCCATGGGTTCGTTCATCATCGCGCTCGTGCAGTTTATTCGCATCGCTATGGAGGCGCTCGACCGGCAGACGAAGAAGCTGCAGGAGACGAACAAGATGATGGTGTACGCCATCAAGTGCGCAAAGTGCGCGCTTTACTGCCTGGAAAAGTGCCTCAAGTTCATTACCAGCTATTGCTACATCTACACGGCGCTCCAGGGCACCAGCTTCTGCATGTCGTGCATCGCCACCTTCACTCTCATCATGGGGCAGCCCATTCAGCTTGCCTTGAACACGCTCGTACGCACGATCCTCACCCTCCTCCAGTTGATCGGCATCCCTGCGCTGTGCGCCTTTCTCACGAACGCGACCCTTGTCGAGCGCATGAGCGCGCAGCCCATGTACCCGACGGGCTTCGTGCTGCTCACGGCCTTTGTCATCACCAAGTGCTTCGCAATCGTCTTTTCGTGCGTGCTCGACACGCTCTTCGTGTGCTGTGTGCGCGACAAGGCCGACTACAAGGCAGCCTTCATGAGCGATGCGTTGTACGAAGCGTTCGGGTTCGATCCTGCGGAACGCGAGAAGCCTGCTGCTGGAGGTGGTAGCGCTAACGACGGCGACGACGGGCCGCAAGCAGAGACAAAGCAAGTCATTTAAGACGATACGAGGTTCTTCCCTGAGAAGGATTTGACTTCGGTACCGGTAGACGTTTGTCTTTTTACCGGTAGACGTTTTAATTGTCGCTCCGGATTTCGTTTTTTTAGATTTGGCCGCGACTTCGCCCTTTTTTCTCGCGGTTGGACGGCCCTTCGCGGGGCGTGGTCTGCTCCTGCCAAAACATCGTTCAACCATGCCCGTTGGCATGAGGTTCCACCATACCACGGTGCCACAGGTAGACCGTAGGGACGGCTTATCTGTGGGATCCATCCTCCAAGCCAAATCTAAGGCAGCCTCGATGTTCACGGAGCGCACGGAAGCGCAAATGGCTAATGATCTTCTAGAGCTTCGCAGCAAGAACATCAATTACATTATGGAACAGCGCAGAGTTCTTGGACCGGGAGGGGCCATCCAGATACCGCCCGAGAACGCACGCATCCACCAGCTTCATACGCAGCTGGGTGTTGACAAGGTCGTGCTGGTCTCGTCCCCGCTCAACATTGACACCACGCCACAGAAGGCGGGCGACCCGCAGGGTAGGTGGAAAACCAACTACAATGGCCCGATGCTTGATACCGCCCAGTATTCGATGAATGGGATGACGGCCCCGGGAGTAGCCTTTGGTCAGCGCATTCGAGGTGGCTGGCCCGTGCAGTGAGCATTGCCGAAATGGCGACTACGACAAAAAGTCTTCTCTATGTGCTTGGTCCATGAATGTGCGCGGTGCACTAGTTGGGCCGCGATTGTGCGTTTGAGGGATCGCCATTTACGGTGTCTGTTGCGTTTGTGGTTTGGCGTGGCGCTGACCGTTGACAGGGCTGAGGTGACGGTGAAGTCGTCCGGTCATGTGGTGGAGCTACCCGCGCGGAGGAAACGACATCATATGTCGAATTGTCGTTGCTAACGAGTCGTAATACGTAAAACCGAGGTCGCTCGACGCGTTGGTCCGACGTAGTTATCGAATACATCTTACATCATACATGGCCCGAGCGTCACCGTGGACCAGTACGAAAGTGCGCGTCCTCTGGGTCAATGTGGGTCTTATGTCGGTCCTGGTTACGCCGCCCCGCCGGCCGGCCCGGCCGCGGCCGCGCCGCGCCGCCGCGCCCGCGCCGGTCGTTTCCTCTCTGCTCGCTGCGCTTATTCGCACCCCTCTCTCCTGCCGCCCGGCTGACCTAACGCTGACCCGTGCGATCGAACGGGTCGGCCACGCGCGTCGCCACCGCGCGCGCAGCACCGCGTCCGGTCCGGCGTGGGCGCGGTGGGGCGTCGCGTACTGCTCGCGGTTGCGCGGCGGCGGCGGGGAACGCTGCGGCGTGCCCCACGGTCGACGCACGACGGTGTTCCACCGTGTGGACACGCTGGTCGCTCGTTGCCGAGCGACCATATGATCGGTACGGTATCGGAGGTTCTCGGAGCGATACTTAAGCGCGATCGACGTACCAGCGGAATACTAGCGAATACGCGGTTCCAATACGCATGCACAGTGCTATTGATTCACCGCCTACCGCCCTACTATGGTTGATCGTCCAATCTACAGTACCTCCCGACTGACTTGCCCGCAACACGCAAGCGTACGACACACGCGCGTACCGGCGTCGTCAGCGTAGAGCGTTGATTCCGGGATCCGATTCAGCCGACGGCGCGCTGGCACACCAGAATCGGGTCACGGAATCATAACGGAATCAATGCCGGAATGCGGCAGTCCACGGGCTCTAGCATCATCACTCTGCGCTGCTGTTTTCAATCGGCCTTCGCCCTCTGCTGAGAGAGGGGCACGTTGTCGAACGAGCGACTCGGCGTCCCCCGCTGCTGCTGAGAAAGTGGCACATTACCAAACGTGCGGTCGGGCGACGAGGCAGCAGCGGCGGCGTCTGGCGGTTTAGGCAGCGCTTGCCTGGCCGGCGCTTTGCCAGTCGAGCACCTGCGCAGCGCAAGACAGTGTTCACCAAACTCAACGAAACCAGAAAAAGAGAAGAGAGAAGAGAGGGAAAGGAACGAGGAGGGAGAGGGAGGAGGCAGGGCAGCAGGCGCTAATGTGCTGGCGAGGGCTGGCGCACAGGAGCACGCCGATCCCGATGGCGATCGAAATGCCCATGAAACCGAAGAGCCAGCGGCCTTTGCCAGTCACGAGTGACCACAGCTGCTCTGTAAAGCTTTGTCGCGGGGGCAACGGCGGCTCCTTTGAAGGGTCAAACGCGTCTGTCTCCTTCCAGCCGCCTTTGGCGTAGGTTGTGAGCGCCTCGAGCTCGCGTTTGCCAGAGTACTTGTAGATGGCCTCACTCGCGGGTGGGAAATAGAGCAGCGTTGGGAACGCGCGGATGGCAAAGCGCTCCTTGATAGTGCTCGCAGTAGAGACACGAGTCAAATCGAGGTGGCAGACGCGTACGTTGCCGAGATCGCGTTCGGAGAGCTCGTGCCAGACGGGTGCGAGCTTCTTGCAGTGACTGCACCACGGCGCCTGAGAGAGTCAGCGAGGGCGCTTGAGAGCTGCTGTGTGGTGGCTCCTCCCGCGTCAGGAAACAAGTGGTGTGTGGGCACGCAGCAGTGGCCGGCGCACATAGAATTTGACAAACGATCCACCGGCACCGCGGAGATCGGTGTCAAAGTTGCCATCGTCTAAGTTAAACACGGCGGCGACTGCAGGTGTCGCGAGCACCGCGACCGCGACCAGCAGTATTGTGCCGTGCATTGCGAGCGCCAAGCCGCCAACCCTCCTTTCACTGTGAATGGGGCTTCAAGGGAGTGCAAGAACCGCAAGTACTTGGGCTCCCATCTTCATACCGAGCAACGCGCGCCTGCGTCAGGCCGATCCCCCATGGGGAAAGAACGTGAAGGAGATAGGAGTGGCCGAACGAAAAGCATCACGAAAAGACACAAGCGGCCGTCATCGACATGGTCTTCGACGGCGACACTCGCGGCGCGGCAAGGCGGCATTTCCACAATCATGCTTGGCCATTTGCCATTTCAGAATCCTTCCCGAGTATAATTCCCGAGTTCCCTTAATATTAAATATACGATCACCACGACACGACACGGGCGTCTCCTCTCGCTCGCCGTGAAGCGCGGTGGATGCGGTGCGTTGGGCCACCTGTGTTCCTCTGGCAGACACTCAGATCTACTGTTCTCACAAGACATGCAACCTTCTGCAACCTCACAACGACACCGCTCGATCACGCGCGAACAACACGGGCTAGTCACGTCACAAACGCGCGCACATGGCGCAACCCTGTCTAATACAGTATAAGACCTGCTTCGCCCTCAGCGCGCGCCCCCGTTGCCACTTGCGCCGGCCGCGCCCCCGTTGCCGCTCGCGCCGCCGATGCCCATGGAGGCCCGGACGGACTCAGGCAGGTGGCCGTATGTCTTGCGCATTTCCTCCATCTCGCGCTGGTACTCGCGTTCCTGTGCTTCCTGCTGAGCCCGCTGCGCCGCGTCGTAGCCTGAAGAGGAGCTCGCGCCGTCGCCCGATCCCACATTGAAGGCGCCCGTGACGGCCGCATCCGGCGGCAGACGGAAGCGTCGGTAGATGCGCCAGTAGTATCGGTACAGGAGGATGAGGAAGTAGATAACAAGGAGTGTCATGGGCAACGAGAGCGTCCAGTCGAACTGCATCCACGAATAGAGAAGGGCCGATATCATGAAGCAGATCAGGCCCAGCGTGAAGCACGCGAGCGTGAAGCGGTAGTGCGTCATCATGCCCTGCACGGCATTGTGCATCGAGCCGTCGGGCCCGCGCAGCGCCAGGCCGGGCCCGAGGATGGCACACAGCGTCGCGTTGACGACGGTCAGCAGCTCGAGGCCCATGATGAGTGTGGTGACCACGAGGTAAAGGCACTGCGTGAACGGGTTAGCGTTGCTGTCGAATGGTACCTCGGTTAGGCCGTACCACGCAAAGCCGGCGAGCAGCGCGGCGGACGTCGAGATGGCGAGGCAGTTGTTGGTGTAGTATTGAAGCTCGCGCTCGCGGATGCGCAGCATGTCAACCTTCAGCTGCGTGCGCTGCGCATTTTTGTCCGCGAACAACATGGCTGGCCAAGGTGCAGTGGACGCAATGTGGAGACAGCAGGCCTTCACAGGGTACATGTATAAGGGCAAAGGGGGTTCTGACCTCCCCCTTACACAGGGGCGGTCAAGTCATGTCAGTAAAGTCAAGTCAAGCAAGACAGTCAGTTTCGTCGCGGTGGCCGCGCTCACCACTCAAAGGACGGCATCGCACCCCTCGGTCAACTCAAAGTCAAGTAAGAAAGTCGACGTGTGGGCCCTGCGTGTGGGCTCTGCGTGTGGGCTTCATGTGGCCTTGTCTGTTGTTTCTGTATACCTACGCGCTACAAGTACGGTAGACTTGAATTTCCCGGGTTGACATCCGGTTGAAGCAACGCCAAAGACCGCCGCCACGAAGGAATCAAACCGACCGCACAGGATTCCAAATTGCAGGATTATTTCAAGTTAGATTCAAGAGGCCGCGGCGCGCGCGGGCGCCGGGCGGCGGCGCCGGTCCCTTTGCCTAGCCCCCATGGCGAGCTCCCGCGGCTTTCTAAACATTCAATCCCTTAACGAGCTCACGTACGAGAACTTTGCCTCATTGCTTTGCCTTTCCGACGCCGATTCTTCTACGTCAAATTTCGATCTAGAACTAGAACCAAGCAACCAACGAGTACCTAAGTAGAATCAAGTTAACGGAATCATAAAGCGGAGCACGTCTTCGCTTCAGTGATATTTGACCTTGCGTCACTCACGTAAACTCTACAGAAACTCTACAGTTCTCTACAGAGGTTCAGAGCGGCCCCCACCACAACAATTGCACCACAATTCCAAAGCCCACCACTTTTCAGCCGTGGCACCCGCCGGTGGGTCTTTACTTGGTTACAACCGTCACTACGCCGCCATGGCATAGCCGGTTCCACTCATACTGCGAGGCGTAGGTGGAATTCAGAGTCGTGTGGCATCGTTCGAGTGGAACTCCGCTGCATCTGGGATGCAGCAGCTGGGAAGCGATGGTTGTGACGGGCGCCCTTGCGCCCGATGACGACTCTGCGCTCGTGGTACGCGGGCCCAGCCGGGCGTGCAAATCGCAACCCGTCGACTCTGAGATGTGCGATATCCATCTTTTCTTGAGACTAGTGTATTGAGAGACGTTGAAGAAGCCGCAGGCCGTCGCCTTGACCTCATCGGCCTTCACCCATGTCTCAAGCCCTGCACTGCCCTTGTCCTTCACCTCATCCGGAAGCATGCCTGGTCTGCTCTGCATCCTCCACCACTGGCGCTTCCAACTGGAATACCCACGGGCATTCATAGCATCGACGATCTGCACAAAGGCCGCTATGCACGCTCCCGAGCATGTCCAACCACGCTGCGGTGTCGGCGCACGCAGCGGGCTCTCAAACGCTATCGTTTCCGGCAGCAACGATGTGGGCAAGGCAAGGATCGATTCAATGCAGGCATTCTCCATTCCCTCAACATCAATCTTGACAAACCACGGCCGACCATACCTCAGGATGAGTTCGCCGCAGGTCAAACTCAGCACCTCGATTGGACGATCGCACGTCTCCTTCTCCGCGCCAAGCACGTGGCTACTCACGCCATTTACGCCATTCTTGCACAGGACGACGGTGGTGTTACTGCCGCCATGAGGAGTGACTGCCGCATTGATCACGGTCAGATCCGATTGGTGATCCGATTGGTGATCCGGATTGAGACGCCGATCAGGATCCCAATGAGGTATCGATAAGTTGTGTAGCCACTGCATGTAGCTATCGAGAAGGCGCGTCCGTGGGCATCCGTGTTTTCTTACCTTGAAATCTATGTGCGATGGGTTGGCCTCGATGGCCACCACTCTGAAGCCTCGCCTCAAGTAGGCGACAGTGTCTTCGCCGTGATGCATTCCCAAATCCAAGATTAGCTTCGGGCGCGCAGCAGCCATGATTTCAACTCGCGGTGATACGGCGGCGCGGCGTTCCCAGAGGGGTGCGGGGAGTTTGCAAATGTTAGCTCAAGGTTTACCGGTAACGAATCAGTAACCGGTAAATAAGACCATTGGACTCTCCCGCATTCCCCCTATCTGGTTACCGTGTTACCGTCCCTGTAATCTGGCCCTTCACGTTGAGTTCACAGCCGTGTCCCGTGAAAGGGCGTCACACGGCAGAGCCATGACAAACCCGACTTCGGGGAAGCTAATAAACAACAGACGACCCGGAAGCCTATCGTACGTGCTCCAGACTTGACTTGACTTGACTTGACTTGACTTCCTACGCCGTTAGTTTGCGGGAACGGTCTCGTGTTTACGGGAACGGTCTTCATCGACGGGTTCGAGATGAAGCTCCAGGGTGTCGCCTCCACGCCGACGCTACGGCTCGACTCGCACCCTACAGAGGTGTACACTGCGAGCACGGCAGCACCCTATCGTAAGCCACCCACCGGAACGGTCATGCGCGGCGTACACCGGCCGACGCAGATCGGTTGGATGACGGCCAGCGGCGGTGAGGTGGTGCTCGCGCGGCACCAGCAAGGAACAAAACGGCCCGGCGTGCGTCCCTACGACGCGCATGAGCACGTCGAGGGCCTTGAGTTTGATGGGCTCGCCAGCGCCGCTGCCCAGAGGCTTCAGGCCGCTGACAACCTGCTCAGCAGCAGCGAGCGCATGGCAGCAGAACGCCGTGCTGCGCCGAAGCTGCAAATTGCGGCGGTCACGCAGCCGGTGCCCGCCGCGGAGGGGTTGCTCACACCGCGTACAAATGCACTCCACAAGGTTGCGAGCGGCCTGGCACTCTCTGCTGACGAGCTGGCCACCCTGCGGACCGCGAACACTGGGCCGAGTCCAAGCGCGAGCACACGCAGTGATGGTCGACGCGCCACCTTTAGCGACAGTGCGCACGAGCCGATTCGACGCAACAGTGCAAGCATCGAGCTGCCGTCACAAGAGCAGCCGCCGCCGCCCGCGCCGCCGCCGCCGCCGCTGGAGCAGCAGCAGCTCGGGTACAGGGTGCTGCTGCAGCAACAGCCGCGGCAGCCACGGCAGGCCCCCACAGCCCGCGTCTTCATCACACGCCCCGAGAGCACGATGCCCGAGCCGCTCTTCGCGCCGAAGGATGCGGACCAGGATGCTCTCATCCAGACGATCGCGGACTCGGCACGCGTTCGAATGGAATGCGCGTCAGCCTCGGAGGTCATCGGTCGTGACTTCGCGCGCGACTTTTCGCCCGCCGACCATCCATTTCGAAGGCCCGCTCGCTCACTCGTCATCAAGTCGAACAACATCAACGCGCGGCTGCAGGCGCAGCTCACGGCACTCGAGGATGCAGCGTGGAGTGGCATCCGTGCGGCGAGTAGCGGTGTGAGCGACCGCGACACCGTGATTGCCGTGCTCCAGGGCGAGGTGCGCGGCTGCGACAGCGAGTTGCGGACTGAGATCGGCAAGATGCGCGAGAGTGTGAAGAAGCAGCTCCAGCAGAACCGACGCGAATTCGACATGCTCTCCAGCGCGATGGCGATCGAGATCCGGAACGCTGAGGAAGAGCTCGCACCGATGCGCAAGCACATCCAGCAGGTAGAGAGTCGACTGCGCTACGTCGAAGCCACAGTCAAAGATGCCGCGACGATGGCCGCAGTTGCGCTCGAGAATGAGCGACTGGCGAAGCGCGAGGTGGGGCAGCTCAAGGTCCAGCAGCAGGCGGAGATAGACAAGTGGTCGGATCAGGTCAAGAAGCTCAAATCCGAGCTGGCCTCCAGCAAGAAAGAGAATTCCATTTTAGGGGCGGAGCGAGATAAGTTAGTGACGGAGGTGGCCACGTTGAAGCAGGTCATCGGCGACCTGAACGGCGACCAAGGCTCCGCGGCCACGCGGCTGCGGGCGGCTGAGGCGGAGGGTGGTAATCTGCGCGCGCTCGCGACGGCCGCGTGTGACAAGCTTGAGGCGCTCGAAAAGGTGGCCGAGCAGTTGCGTACGGACCTGAACCTGGCCAATCGGTACGTGCTTGAGCGCGACCAGGAGCTGCTCGAACTCAATTTCCGATTGAAGAACGCGATCGCCGAGAAGCGCGAGGTGGACGCGCTGCGCACGTGCGTCATCGAGCTGCAGACCGTGCTCAAGGAGGCGCTCAAGGCACCCACGTGGAAACAGAGCCGCCAGATCTTGTACCACGAAAGCCTCCGCTACGTGCCCACAGCGCCGCACGGCACGACGAAAGAAGGCAGTAGCGCCGGCGGCTCCACCGCCACTGGCGGCAGCGCGGGCGGCAGCATCGGCACCAAGGCCAACTGGAGTGCAGCGAAGGGCATGGCGAATGCGGCGAGCGCGGCGAAGAGCATGGCGATGCCGTCGTCTGAAGCTCTCGGCCCACGCCCGCCCAGCCAATTAAGCCAATTAATGAGCACCGATCGTCTGGGGCGTCGCCTCGACCTTACCCAGGAACCCTCCACCTTCGGCGCCGGTGTCGCGGGCGGTCGCCGACCGGCAGCTGAGCTAGCTCGTAGCATGCCATCCGCCGTGCCGGGATGAAGAGTCTCGTCCGGGAAAGTGGCGGCAGCAGCCTCAGCAGCTCGAACGCGTTCGCGTAGCACGAGGGCAGCAGTGTGAATCTCTTCCCTCTCTCTCTCTCTCTCTCTCTCTCTCTCTCTCTCTCTCTCTCTCTCTCTCTCTCTCTCAGCAATGTAACTCAGGTCGGAAGTGAATCAGGCATGAGTGGCATGTCGGAGATGTCATGAACGCGTACCTGTGCGGGGCTGCGAGGCGCACACGGAGCCGCGTGAGGCGTGTGCGGTCGTTGGACGTTGCCGTATTACGTGCCGCTGCGCCCGGCCATGGTCCAGCGCCCCATATGCGCACTCGGACCGGTAGCGCAGAGCGGGGCGAGGCGGTGCGGAACATCGGCCTGATGCCCGGCCCCCTTTACTGATGTTTGGTTTTATGGTTGGGCCGTTTTCTAACCGTTCACCGCAGAGCGACGCCGCGTGCGAGCGTACGACGCGAGTCACGACCGCAGGCTCCACCCACCGGGGCGCGACCCGGGCGTCCCGGGGTCCACCGTCCACGGGAGCACAGGATACACGGATTGTCATCCCGGAAATCGCCCGGTGTTGATTCGAGCGCGGAAGCAGTCCGAGCGCGCAACCGCAACCGCACAGGCGACAGTCACGCCGCAGTCTGTCGCCGCCATGACGCACGCCCGCGCACACCCGCACGACACCCGGCACACACGACAGTTCAAAGCGCGCGACGAGCGGGTGCAGCGTGCGGACACTGCGTGGACACCCCCTTCGCGCCTTCGCCTTTTGGATGCTTGCGCCAACGTCTACGTCGTCGCGAGCCCGCCCATCCAGCCGAGCAGACTACCACCAAAGTGGCCGACAAGGCTGAGAGCGCCCTCAGGATGATCCCACACGTTGACGACAGTGTACCAGCCGACGCGTACGATGTACACGAGCTGCTTGCGCCACGAGTAGCCCGTGAAGCTTTGCGTGCCCGAGCTCAGCGCGAACCAGATCGCGGCTGCGAGCGTGTGCACGCTCGGCTCCAACGGTTGCCACTCCCACGGAGCCGCCGTGGCGTCAGGAAAGACTGTGGGGAACTGCACGCCCCCCGGGCGCTCGCCTTCGGTCTGGTTGTCGTGCAGCGGGATGAGGCCCGTCGAGCGGCCGCCCACGAAGACCGCGTTGTCGCCCGAGAAGCTCAAGATCAAACGGAGGCAGCCGCCAACAGAGGGGTCGTCACAGTCGAGGGCCGTGGCTGAGTGAGCCGTCTCGCCAGAGAAAGCAAGGATATCGCCCGGTCGCATCTCACCAGCCTCGAGCACCTGCCCTGGCCGGCTAAGGACACCCGAGTCCTCTAGCAGAGCGTCCTTGCGGTAGGACGTGCCATGCAGCGCCTCGAGCCCTGCAGCGGCACGCTCGGCCCTCGCCGCCGACGATTCGTTGAGCGCTGCGAAACGGAAGTGCCTCGAGGTGAAGTTGGTCAACGGCATCCACAGGCGCACGACGGCGGCGCGGGAAGGGTCGCGCCGGCCCACAGGGATGTACGCGTCGTCCGTGTGGAAGCCGGTCGTGCCGCACGTTTGCGAAATACCGAGTGTCGTCGCAAACCAGCCAGATGGCTTGCGGAAGTTGGCGAGCCCCTCCGTCGGCTCGCAGACTTGCAGCGTGGTGGAACGCAGCAACGCGGCAGCGATGGCCGTCGTGGGCGCGCTTTCGGCGAGCTCGCGCCCACACACGGACGTATGGTGCAAGAGAATGCTCTTCTGTGCGCAGTAGAAGTTGGCAATCAGCCGCGAGTAGATGACGTCCCACGTGTTCGGGTGCTTGAACACGTCGCTCGCGAGTGCGTGCAGCCGCTCGAGCCACACGGCGTCGAGAATCCCCGGAAGAATCACGGAACCGTCGCGCTCGAAGGCGGCAATCTCCTCCTCGGTGAGCGGTCGCAACGGCGAAGCTGAGCCGAGGCCTAGCTCCTCGGGAGGCACGCAGCTCTGGCTGCCCGGCCGTGTGAAGAGCAGAGCTGCGAGTATCTTGGCGAATTGATCGCTGAGGGTGGCGGCGAGAATGCAAGGAAACACCAACAGCCAACCGACGCGGCCGCAGCAGCGGCGCTTTCTGCTGGCTACCTTAGGTCGTGCGGCACTGAGCGCCATTGTGGAGAAAGATCCGCAAATGGGTCGGTAGGCGCCGGTCGGGAGTGCCGACGAGGAGAGGCGGAGAGCTTCGAAGTTCTTCCTGGCAAGTTCTTCCATACTTGGTCGTATTTGAAGCCCCACGGAGACGCGGGGCTTCAAACGCGCGAGGCTCCAGGCAAATCACCCAGGCGACGGGGCCGACACGGCGCTCAAGGACGTACAACAAATTCCTACTGAGGAGTAGCATCTCAGCCCATTTCCGCAGCGGAGCGCCCTCATGTGCTGAGTGAGTGACACTCACTCACTCATTCACGCCCTCATGTGCATGCTGGCTAGCTTGTCTTGTGGTCCATTAAGGGTCCATGCCTCACGCCATCTCGGCCGCGCCTGCACCTTTCACCGATGCGGTAGGGTCCCCAGAGCACTTGAAGACCCAAATTTGTGGGCGCGCTCTCCCGCGAGGGCCTTGTTCGACTCCTCAACGTGTCGCGCTAGAGACCGGCGCCGAAAGAGTGCAACCTGCCAGGTGGTACGCGTTCGAACTGCACTCGAACCGGATCCTTCACGGCCGTCTTGGCGAGCGCATAAGCCTTCAGCCTCTCCGCGCGCAACGTCGTCTCCTCGTGAACGACCCAACGCCGGTCCGGTCTTGAACCAACCGCGAAACCCGTTTTGGGTCGGAACCAAATGTCCTTGAGTGTATTCGATACCCGCGGCCCCGGCTGAGGTTGCGCAAACAGTTTCGAGGTTGTCCTCCCATAGTCCCGCTGCGAGAGTGTCATTATCATTTGGCCGGCTGATGGTGCATTCACATGCACGTCCATCGGGCTGGTCGCGGGTCGCTCGCACAGCATCCACGAAGGTGGCATGCGCGACGCAAGGTTCGGCGCGTTCATGTTGGGCCACGGCCGGCTAGTGCCGATATCCGCGCCCGCCGGCCGACGCGCCACGATGGGCTCTGACGCCGGCCCAAATCTGCTTTGCCAGTGAGCGCCGTAGGTGGAAGAAGTCGTGGAGTAGCTGTCATGGCTTGGAATGATGTCGGGTGGCTGGTTGTTGCCATACTGCGTCACTTTAAGATGATGCGACTCGGAGAAGAATGTGTCACCCGGCGATTCTACCGGCATCGCATCGTTCTTGACCCAATCCATCGCGTCGGTCGGACCACCGAATGCCAAGGAGACGCGGTACCTGCGGACGTCCGACGAACACGTCCAAAAAAACAGAACCCCAAGCGTTTTCCTCTTCATACTTCAGTTTCCTACGCTTCGAAATACACGCGAGCCGCGCCAACTGCACTTACCTCCTCATCATCGAAAAGCCGAAAGTGCCTCACCCGCGACGGCGAGGGACTGCGGGTGTCTGTCTCCGAGCGGTACACCCTGCTGATGCTCCTAGCTTGCGTCGGCGAGCCGTGCAGCGACAGCCCGCCTTCGCTTAGAGTGACAAACTCCTCTAGGAAGGCTTCCGCTTTGCTCGGGCCGAAGAGTGGCACAGCCGAGCTGTTGCCTTCGGCAACATCGACCTCAAAACCGTGCTGCTGTTGGTAAAAGCGCATGAGCTTGAGCAGTCGCCCCTCGTGCGCGCGCCGCGAACGGATGCTCTCGTAGACATAAATGGTCGTGAACAGCAGCCACGCCGTGGTGCACACCGCCGCGGCGGTCAGGTCGACCGTGCGCGCGAGCTCCTCAGAGAACGCTCCCGCAACCGCCGACGCAGCAACGTGGCACGCGGTGACAAAAACGAGGAGGGCAAACAAAGCTGTGACGAAGACATCGAGGCGTGTCGAGCGTCGTCCCGGAGGTTGGACGCTCGCAATGTACGTCCTGTGCATCGCCGCGACCAGCAGCAGCACGACGTCAATGGTCATCCGATCCGCAAGCTGCGTCGTTGGCTCCTGCAGCGAGAACACGAGGCATGCGAGCAGTCCGATGCCAAAGGGCGGCACGGCCACGCTGGCTAGATAGCACGCGTCATGCGAACGCGTCAATGGGATGTGCACGTATGCCTGCGACTGGCCGCGATAATTGCTGTAGCAGAGCCGCTCACGCAGCGTGCGCACGCCGGCCACGTGCGGGCAGTCCGCAACGAAGGCAAAGCTTGGCAGATGGATGTGCGCATAGTCGACGTGCACCAAGTCGGGTGTGCCGTCGGGCAAGTCCTCGCGCAGGGGCACTAGCTGCGCGACGTCCGAGCCCGCCGTCAGCGTTAAGCTGATGCTCAGGATCTGCACGTCCAGCGGATAATCGCGCAAATCAACGTCGAGTTGCAATCGCGCGGTCAGGCTGCGCGTACAGAGCAGCATCGGTCGCCCGCAGCGGCCGCGATCTTCAGAGACCATCACCTTCCACGGTCCCCAGACCTGCTCGTGGGCCGAAGTTGCTTGCAGCGTCGGCATGAATTTGCGCGATGACCAGTGGATGTCGTTATCGACGAGGCACAGCCCGCGGGTATCTGGCGGCACCACGATGTGGTCGTCCTGGTGAGACTCGTGCAACGTGGTGCAAGTGAGTCCTACCGAGAAGCTGCGCGTGGCGACATCGAGCGCACACAAGCGACGGATGGAGACGTGCAGCTGCACTTGAGTCACGCTGGGAGCGACCGCAAGCAGGTCTGGGGACCGTGGTGGCTGATCTACTGCCAGCACCTCGACCACTGCAGGGCGTGCTCCCGCTGCTGCCAACTTCGTGGAAGAGTCCGTCGCAGAGGCCTTTGCACACGAGGGCACGGCCGTCTTCTTGGTTTGTCCTGCAGCTGTAAATCGGACACGTTGCTCCTCCAGCCGCCTTTCATAATCGCTCGGGGTGGCCACATTGGCTTGCTGTTTGGGCCGCGTGCTGGCCGGCGCCGTGGCCGGCGCTGTAGCCAGCACCGTAGCGGGCGCTGCGGCGGGCGCTGCGGCCGGCGCCGCGGCTGGCATCGCGGCGGGCACTCCAATCGGCACCGCGGCGGGCACCGCGGCCGGCACCGTGGTCACCCCTTCCTGCTTTAGCGGCGCCGAGGTCGTCGGCTGCGGCTTTGCTTGATTTGGCTCAGCGGATGAAGATGCATCCGAAGCTGCCCGAGCTACACCCGCAGCGCGCTGCTGCTTTCCTGGGTTGGGCTCGATGGACGAAGGTGCATCTGAGGCTGGCCGTGCTGCTACACCCGCAGCGAGGGCTGTCCGTGCTACACCCGCAGCGAGGGAGACTTCTGCAGCCTTCGTGGAGCTGCTTGCAGGAGGCGGCGGCTGGAAAACCGCCGCCGCATCCGACTTGCTCGAGGTTTGGGCCGGTGCAACCTTGCTCAAGCCGCCGGCATCTGCCTTGCAAACAGCCACCGAGGACTTCACCGTTGAGGATGCTGACGATGTGACGTCTGATGCCTTTCTTACCGGAGCAGCGTTGGTCTTGGATCCTGAGGAAGCAGCTCCTCTCTGAGCTGCTCTTGTGGGGTGCTGGAGGCCGGGATCGCCCGTGGCTGCGGCGGTGCTGAGAGGCAGAGACGAGGCAGATGACGGTCCTCTGCTAAGTTTGGGAATCGACGCTGGACGAACGGGATCCTGGCCCTCGAGGAACGCCCCAGGGGGAGGCAGTTTCAGTGGCGGCACTACTGACGCTGGTGGAGGTGTCCATGGCTTACGCGCTTCCAACTCCGGTGATCCATCAGGGTGCACTTCTTGAGTCGACGGCGCATCCGGAATGCCCCATCCAGCAGGATTGTCTTTGCCGACGAGACTGTTCAGAAATCGTGCGAGTGGGTCAATGTCTGCTGCGGGAGTCGCCGGTTCTGGAGCTCCAGGCTCTTGAGCTGCAGCTTCATCGGTTGGCAGGTCTGCGGCTGGTGCGGTCGCGTCTTCCACAGGCACGGTCGGGGCAGTAGCTGCCTCTGTGGACGATGGTGCGGCTGCCTCGGAGGACGATGGCGCGGCTGCAGCAGGCCGAGCGAGAGCTGGTGCAGCTGGTGCTGTTTCAAAGGCGCGGTTCATCGCATCGCGGCACGAGCTAGTGAGAACCTCCATCGGGTCCGCGCTCAGAGCTGACTGCTTGCGCGGCTGTCGAGCTGGGCTTGCAGCCCGTGCCGCAGGCTCCTGCTGCCGAAGTGCGATTCCGGGCCTGGCCGCCGGCGCCGCAGTCCGAGTCGGGCCGGACTGCGGCCCCCCGGCCGCCATTTGGCCTCTTCGTTTTTAGAGTCCGCAAGTCGATCGTCAGATATGAATGCACGCAGCGCGCGTGTACTGTCCTCCCAGACGATAACTGAATAGCACGGTAGCGTAGCTGTGCCCAGCAAGTACGACTCGGTTTAGGGTTATGAACACACACCGGGCTCGATGGGACTTACTGAAACGTAACCGGATACCGGTCGAACTTTCCTCAATTTCATTGATTACTGTTGATTGTGCCTCCCGAAGCGCGCCCGCCGAGTTTCTGTTCCTGCGCCCGCTTTGGCCTCGCAGACCAGCATGGATTCGAAGCTCGATTTTGCAAAGACAGGAAGCGGTGCTGAGGGTGGCGGCTTGCGCAAGATGTACACGGGGAAGAAAGCCGGCAAGATTGAGCAGCTCGGCAAGGAGAAAACCAAAGTTTGCCGATCGTTTAGTTCGCGGTCTCGGTGGTGTCCGAAGTGGTGTTGCCTCCCTTTGATAGACCCGCGCACGAGCAAGTTCTTTGCCAGATGGGACGTGGCGGGCGCCATCGCGCTGTTCTACACAGCGTTCGCTTGCCCCTACGAGGTGGCCTTTCTCGAGCCCGAGAAAGATGTCACCTCGACGCGCTTCATCGTCAATCGTGTCATCGACATCTTCTTCTTCTTCGACATGGTCCTGCAGATCTTTGTTATGTACCCAGCTGAGCGGGTGTTGGAGGTAGATCCCCGAAAGAACGTGCTGGCGCGCGCAGGGATGATGCAGGTGGTTCCCAAGACAGTGACCGAGATGGTCAAGGAGCACGACAAGATTTTCTTGAACTACTTGAAAACGTGGGCTTTCGTCGACATCGTCTCCGTCGCCACAGTGGCATTCGATATCATCCCGATGTTTGAAGAGGCGCCTCCTGCGTTTGTCGAGGCTCTGTCGGGCGAGGTTCAGACGGACCTAGGCGGGACCGATATTACCAGGCTTCGCATCCTGCGCTTTGCTCGCGTGCTGAGGCTCATCAAGCTGGTCAGAGTGGCCAAGGCGTCGCGCATCCTTGTGCGCTGGCAGACGTCGATCTCGATCGACTTCTCAACACAGACGATGATCAAGTGCCTCTTCGGATACGTCATCGCAGGCCATTGGTTTGCGTGCATTCTCGTCATCGGCACCACGACTGCCGACACGCCCCTGTACACGTGGCGTGGTTTCAAGGGCTACTGTGTTCGTAGCGAAGACCCGAACGACATGATGAGCACAGACTACCAGCCGGGCAAGGTGTGGGAGTTGCAGCCGGTCCCCTTGTCATTACCAGGAGGTGAGGACTATTCGCACCTGACCGACGTCTGGTGCGTGAGCGCGTATGACCTGTGGGCCATGTCCTACTACTGGATGATCATGCTCATCTCGGGCGCTTCGGGTGGCGACACGGACTCGCGCATGACAACGCCATCCGAGGCGCTCCTCTTCACCGCCCTCACGGTCATCGCATGCTTGCTCAACAGCACCATCGTCGCCTCATTGTGCGACGTGCTCTCCAACATGAACCCCGAGGGCATCGTCTTCCGCAACAACATGGACCAGCTCAATCGCTACTGCCGGATGAACCGACTCGCCACGCCCACACGCATCAAGCTGCGCGAGTACCTCTACCGCGCCAAGCACGTGCAGATGGGCAACTCGCAAAAGGTGCTCATGCAGCTTCTGTCGCACAAGCATCAGGGCGAGCTCTCGCTCCAGGTCAACGGCCCATGGCTCACGTCGGTCCCATTCCTGCAGGGCGTCGAGATGGCGTGCTCGGTGCGCATCGCCATGGCGCTCGATCCAATGGTCTTCGTGCCAACAGAGATGCTCCCCGCCGACGCCCTGTACAACCTGAACAGGGGCACCGTCGTCCACCGCGGCTCGATCCTGCTCGGCGGCTCGGTCTGGGGCGAGGACTGCATCCTCAACCGCTCCGACCTGCGTTCACCCCCGGCCTGCGCCCTCACGTACGCCGACGTGCAGCTCGTGACGCGCGCGAGCCTGCTGGCCATCATCAACGAGGAGATTGAGGGTGGGGCGGTGAACTCAAATGGCGCGCTGGAGAGTGTGTATACATACCCTTTGGCAGCGGGCAAGCTGCACTGGACGGCCGTCAAGCTCGCACTTCGGCGACTGGGCAAGCAGCTGGCGGACAAGCAGCGAGGCACCTCCGGTGAGGCCAAGCGGGTCAACTGGTCCGAGATGCTCAACAGTCTAGGCAGCATGGAGGCAGCGGACCCGAGCGAGCTCGCCGAAGCCGAGGAGATGGCAATGCATCTCGCCAAGCTCGAGGAGAAAGAGAAAAAGAGAGAGCGTTCGATGAGAAGAATGATGACGTCGAAGCTACAAGGCTTGGGCGGTGGATCTGGCGGACGCGCCAGCTGCAGATCCTCGTCGCCTAATCGATCGCCTTCTATCATCGCCTCTGGTCGCGACAGAAGACCCTCGTCTCCACTGGAGAGCTCGTCCGAACCATTCAATGTGGAAGCCATGGATCCTGTGTGGCTGGCCGAAGCCGGGAAGATGGCAAAGCATCTCGCCAAGCTCGAGGAGCAAGGGAAAAGAAAAGATCGATCGATGAGAGGAATGATGACGTCGAAGCTAAGCTTGGGCGGTGGATCTGGCGGACGCGCCAGCTGCAGATCCTCGTCGCCTCCTACCGTCGCCTTGAGTGGCGACAGCAAACCCTCGTATGCATTGAGGAGCTCGTCCGAGCCTTCCTATGGGGGATCCTTGGATCCAGTATGGATAGACACCCGGAAGGAGCAGAAGCCTCCTGAAGTCGCACGGTGGTTGTGAGCATCGGCCATTGCGCTTGGTTGACAGGCGCCATATGTCGTGGCTTCGGCGGAAGCCGAGTCCAACGCGCAACGGAGCACGAGTAAGAGAACGATTAATTCGCAACTGTCTCGGTGACAGAAAGGAGAAACCTCAATGGGCGGCGGCGGTTTGAGGGTTGTGGAGAGGAACGGGCGGGTGGCTGGCGTATTGTGGTGTGTCTTTCATGTGTTTCAATGGTCGGGTTGGGCCGGCCCGGAGCGCGAGGATCAGGATGCTGCCGCCTGCGGGCGGGGCGAAAGGCGAAACCCAAACCGGTGACATGTTCCTCCGTGTGCTCCGTTACCGCACGGTCCGAGATAGCGTAGTTCCACGTCATGTTCCTATCACGTCATGTTAGTTGTTACAGCTTACACTGTGCGGTGGTTGAAGTAGCAAAATAGGCTATTCAACCACGCCAACACAAGGGCGTTGCCGTGTTTGCTGTTTCTCTTTGATTTGGCGATCCACTCGCAGATGATCACGAGATCAGCGCTCCTCGGGCCTACAAGCTACATCTGGTCGCGCAGCAGCGCGCGGTAGTGCGCTGCAGAGGCCTGCGCCCCCTGCTTTCGATCCTTCTCGGCGCGCAGCTGCTGCTCGACGGCCTGTGCCTCCTTGAAGAGCGCCTGACGATCAGCCTGGGCCGCCGCCAGCCGCTCGGCCCACATCATCTTGGCGTTCCGTAGCGCATCCGCTTGCTGGTCGAGCGCGGCCGCCTCGAGCTTGCCCTGCTGCTCGGCCTCGCGCACGGCCCGCAACGTCTTCTCCTCCATGCGCTTGAGCTCGCGATACGTCTCCTTGAGCTCCTCGAGCGACGACTCGGCCACCTGCCCACAACGACGCGCCCATGACGACGCGTCCACGCGGAGGCACGATCAGAGAGGCACCCAGAGGATCAGAGGCGCTCGGCAAGGCGCCCAGAGGATCAAAGGCGCTCGGCAAGGCGCCCAGAGGATCAGAGGCGCTCGGCAAGGCGCCCAGAGGATCAGAGGCGCTCAGCAAGGCGCCCAGAGGATCAGAGGCGCTCAGCAAGGCGCCCAGAGGATCAGAGGCGCTCAGCAAGGCGCCCAGTGGATCAGAGGCGCTCAGCAAGGCGCCCAGAGGATCAGAGGCGCTCAGCAAGGCGCCCAGAGGATCAGAGGCGCTCAGCAAGGCGCCCAGAGGATCAGAG
>Ga0210248_100252_pt1 | contig 45588 bp, 29 predicted proteins | sample ChrtobMetP3_32mM_FD_155493 | JGI IMG/M metagenome (GOLD analysis project Ga0210248, IMG submission 155493) | Chrysochromulina tobin associated microbial communities from unialgal haptophyte culture, Seattle, Washington, United States - P3_32mM | ecosystem: Host-associated > Algae > Haptophytes >...
CCGCCACCCCCACCGCCACCACCGTCCCCACCTCCTCGCCCTCCCCCTTCCCCACCTCCACCGTCCCCACCTCCCAAACCTCCCATGCCGCCACCCTCGCCGCCCCCCCCAGCCTACCCCCCTCGCCCTCCCGGAGCCACCGCCCTCCCTTTGCTTATCCACACCGCTACGCTCTCCGGCACCGTCGAAGCCTTCGACCGAATCGCCTACACTGCCGCTCTCGCCGCCCTTCTCGGCGTTTCCACCTCTGCCATCTCCCTCTCCGTCACCGCCGCCTCCGTGACAGTCACATCCAGCATCCGCGCCACCAATAATGCCTCCGCCGCCACGATGCTCACCACACTGCGCACCGCCTCCATCTCGCCCTCTGCACTCACCGCCGCTCTCGGCAACATTGTAACCGTCGAGGCCACCACTCCACCGACTGTCACCGAACGGATCCTTTTAGCGCCGTCGCCACCACCGCCCTCCCCGCCGCCACCGTCACCGCCGCCGTCACCGCCGCCCCAGCCGCCGCTTCCTCCGCAAGCTCCTCCGCCACCCGACCAGTGCTTCGTCTCGCCCACCCACCGCTACAACATCTCTGCCTCTCCAGGCTGCGACCTCGCCAAAGATGCTCTCGCCGGTGCCGGTACGGACACCAGCGTCTGCGCGGCCATTGCCCTCGCCGCCATCGAGCACAGCACGCTCTGCCAAGACTCCCCTTTGTGCAAGGACGTGGGCTTCATCTCTCGCGACGACATCAACCTGCTCTATGCGGCCAACCTCGCCGATCTCGTCCTCGAGTTCTTCTCCACGGCAGCTTTGCTGCTGCTGGCCTTCCCCAAAACCTTGGGCGGCGCCAGAACGGGTGGCCCCATGCTCCTCGTCATGCTGGTGGCCGACGTAGCGCTCGAGTTTGTCGTCATCAACACTGCCAACCGCATCCTGCCGATCATCACAGTATTGAAAGACAGCGACTGTCTCAATCAGCTGCTCGCTGATGGCCGCACTCAGCAGGAGACGCTGGTCAAGTTGGAAGAAGATCTCGAGGCGGTGGCGACGCTTGGGTATACAGAGTTGGGTGCCGCTGCCGTTGCCAGTGCTGGAGACCTGAAGGACATGTGGGATGAATACCATGGCAAGGGAATGGGATCAATACAACGGATGTTCTTTCTCTTCCTACCAGCCGTAATGGACGTGCTCTTGGCGGCGCTCGACTTTTTCATCTTCACAGTCTCGGCGCAGGCAGACAACGAGGCAATACGAGAAAGCATCGTCAATCGCGGCTCAATGTGGTGCGTGACCATCACCGACGAGTGCGTCACCATTGCGGAGAATGAGGCGACTCGCCTGGGGATCGATCGGCCAATCTACAATGGTCACACTGGACTTTGGATCGGGTTTGTAAGTGCAGTCCCCGCTATCTCTGTACTCTATTTTATGTACATTTGCGTCAGCAGAGAGCGCGCTCCGGAGACAACTCCAAGTCAAAGGCGGAGGGCGGGGGGGTTGTCCAAGTACAGCCGAAGGACGCTCGAACGAGAGCTTGAGATGCGGAATCAACAGCAGCACACGGCTGATGCAATCTGATCTTGATCCCAACGGTGGTGACCCCTGGGAGGTGAGCTCTGGGAGTGGGAGGGGGCAGGGTAACCAGGGTTGGGTTTGCAGGGGTGGCCTCTTCTGACACCGAGTCAGCCGCGGGGTTGGCACCGGTGTCGTGGCCTGGTCCTGTGCCCGTGTCTATGAGTCGGCTTGCGTTGTGAGAGGTCGTCGTCTGTGTATCGTCTGTGTAATCTGTGACTCTGTGTCCGTCCCGTGCGTGTCCGTGGCTCCCCAGTGTAACTCAACAATGTCAGGTGGGCGGCGAATATCGAATACGGGGAATGCATGGCAACTTTGGGCGGCGCGCCGCCCGGTGCACCAGCGTGCCCCCCCAGACGCTCATCGCTTTGGCCGGTGGACGGAGCGACCGAATGCCGCACATTGCAGCACATACCGCGGCCCACGCGGGCGCGGCTCACGCGTTGCGAACGCGTGCACTTACATCGCCCCCCCACCATTTCATGTCTCGTTGCGGTTAGCCTCGGTTAGGAGAGTCTCGAGGGTCATCCGAGGAACCACACTCACCCGGGACCCGCGCGGCCTCAATCGAATCGTATACATAAGAATATCGCAATAAAACGCGACTAAAACGCGACGACGTTCGTCATTCTCGAGTCCTCAGTTGAGCGGTGGGTTCTAGCGCCTAGGCGCTAGATTGGTTGTCTTCTAGGGCGAACAACGTTAAGGGTGGTGGGCGCAACAGCTCGACGCCGAGCCGTATGCGCCGGCGGGCGGGTGTAAACCAACATACCATGCATGCATGAAACATCAGATTCCTAATCTGGAGTAATGAGATGCGCGTTTGTGTGACGTCACGTGTCACGTCACCCCAAGTGCGACGCGCATTCGTGTCCTGTTCAGCGGCTCGACGCCGCGGTTAACATCCCTAAGAAGTGTGAAGCACAGGAAGACCACACGATATCCGATGGGCCGGACGGAACACCGCATTATAACGCGACTAAAACGCGACGATTCGAGTTGAGAGGCACGACGAACCGATGGACCGGACGCGCGGAACACTGCGTCGTGTCGATACGCGTCCGGTCCGGTCTACAGACTACGAGTATACTACGTTATGAATTCTCAATTCAGGCGGTCCGTACCTCTCAAACAGGCCTGTTGATGGCCAGGCGTTGGTTGTGTGCCAGCCGAGCTCGATGGCGCTCATCTTCGCGCGCAAGTAGGCGGAACCCGAGTAGGCGGAGCCCGAGTAGGCGGAGCTCGGGGGCGAGCTCGGGATCGAGGTCCCGCCCTCGAGGGACCGAGCTCGAGGGCGGGGGGGTGGGCGATGGGATGAGCTCAAGGATGAGCGAGGGGCAGGGCGAGGGGCACGGTGAGGGGCGGCGGGGTTTTTTCTTGGTGAGACGCTCGTCATCTCTCCTTGGCTCGGCAACGGGCGCGAGCGTGGGGCGGGCGGGCTCTGGTATCGAGGGCTGCTGCTCCCGCTGGGGCTGTTACCGGCAACCATGGCGCGATGGTGGGCAGCTATGGTGCCATGGTTGTGGAAGTGCATCTCGCTCCGATCTGGCTCAGGGTGGGGTCCGGAGGGACTGGCCGAGGGACTGCACCAGTGGGCAGATGGGGCCCATGGGGCAGATGGGGCACTGGACGGGGCGAACTCGATCGTGTCGGCACACACCCACGCTGACCGTGGCGGCTCCGGCGCAAACTCTTCCCGCGTGGCCTCACACATAGTCGACTGGTCGCGCACAGAAGAAGTCGTGCGCGAACCCGGAGCAAACGGCGGCGGCGGAGGCGGCGGCGGCTCAGCCAGCGGCTGTGAGGGCTTGCTCGCTAGTGAGGGCTCATGCGCATCGAATGCTGGCTGCGTCGATGCCGCCACAGCCGCGGCCCGCGGCGTAAGCGCTCGGATTTGATCGGGCGTGGGGCGACTGGGGATGGCATGTGAGGGGATGGCATGCGTGGCGTTGGCATGTGAGGGGGTGGCGGGGCTCGTCAGAGGCCGCGAGATCGCATCTCGCGGCGAGATAACACCTCGCGGCGAGATCACTCTTCGCGGCCAGCTCGCAACCGGAGACAAAGGCGAGCGCACCACTTGGGGCGACTTTGTCGCCAGCGGCCGCGCCGTGGACATCAGAGGCATCGCGACCGCCGTAGGGCGAGGGATGCCACTGACACGCCGCATGTCCTCGTCAAATCGGGCTCGATGGAGCTCGAACGCACTGCGCTGCCGTCGCAGCTTCCGACCGCCAACGTATCGCCTCCACCATCGGCGCCAGAGGCGCGCCAGTGGACCGATCTTGCCGTTCTTAACACACCGGCGTAGCCGCCATGCGGGCTGGCATAGAACGACCCAAACGCCCCATGCCCTCAGCACGCCTACCGTCCTACGCACCGCCGCTGCAGCGGCCTCGCACCGGGCTGCCTCTGCCGCCTTCGCCGCGCAGGCAGCACTCGCGAGGCACCGCCAGCCCGCTGCGAGCTGTGAGTACTTCCAATTGCGCACGACTCGGAGCAACTGCTCGCGTGTGGTGCGCCAGCTGGTCGCAGCCACCGCCCACTCACACAGGCCATCGTGCAGCCGGCGCGTGCGCCGCAAACCGATCGCACGCATCAGCAGGGCTACGTGTGCTTGCGACTCGAACGCGAGGTTGTACCAGTGATCGTGGGCGGCGCGAAGGCGAACGCGCCGTCCTAGCAGCTCTCCGCGGGACGCCAATTTCGTCTGTGCCAACGAGCGTCGGAACCCGTCAAGGGCCGTCCGCAGTGCAGTCGGCCGCCACGCTGCCGCTGCCCGCCAGATGCGCTCCACAGACACGACGGCGGCGCGGGCGCTCACGAGGGCGCGGCGTCGCCACTCCACAAGCGCGCTATGCTTGTCTGCACGCTGCCATCGACGTACGACTCGAGCCAGCGCCCTCTGCCTGCAAAGTCGTCGATAGCCGTGAATCAGGCGGTGGCGCCGCCAGAGGGAGTGGGCGCGTGCTTCAGCCTCGAAGCTGCGACCGAAGGCGGTAGCAGCGGCATGCCACCGCCTGAGCGCCCAAGCAGCGTCCCTCAGACGCCACCGCTGAGCGATGCGACGCCCCATGGACAGCGCCATCTTGAGCAGCACGCTCTGCTCGTGCCAGCGTCGCAGCGCACGTCCCATGCCCATACCGATCCAGCGAGCCACCATTCGACCGCACAGCCTATGCGCCACGCCGCGCGCTCGAGCGACCGACGCCCACAGCCGAAGCACTTCTATTCGTTCGCGCTCCCTCCACCGCCGCAGCACAGTCACTTTCGTGTGCATCGCCAGGCGCGTTGCCTCGTGCGTTGCAGTCCACTGGCGCAGGGCCCAGCTCAGAGCCCTCCCATGCCACACTGCCAGCACGCGCCGTGCCAACGCGCGACATCGGTGCACCTCGACCCACCGCCGCAGCGTCCACCGCCGTCGATGCTTCGCCACGAGGGCTCTGTGTGACAGCTCGTCCCGGCTCGCCCAGAGTCGCGCCGCCCACAACAGAAGAGCTCTCACGCAATGCCGCTGCCTCCATTGCGTCACCACACGCGTCAGCAACAGCGACGCACGCCGCCGCGCCGCCGCCTGCAGTACCCATTGCAACGTGGCTCTGGCGCAATGCCGCTGCCTCCATCGCGTCATCACACGCGTCAGCAAGTGCGACGCACGCCGCCGCGCCGCCGCCCGCTGCGTCCACTGCACCAGAGCTGAGGCGAGGTCCGCACGCAGCCATCGCCGCACCCCACGCTCCCCAAAGCGACAGAGGGCCCGGCGTTCACGGGACGCGGTGCCGAGCCGCGCCCACGCGCCGCGCAGCTCGCGCATCCGTAAGCGTATGATCAGCTTTCGCGCTAATGCAAGAACATGGGCACGTGTGTGTGCGAGTCGCCTCCAGCGATCCAACGCCGGAGTCCGGAGACGCCCCACCCAGTAGCGCACGCTGCGGATAGCAAGCTGCGTGGCTGCATGACGCGCGGTAGCAGCGGCATGCCATCGCCTGAGCGCCCAAGCAGCGTCCCTCAGACGCCACCGCTGAGCGATGCGACGCCCCATGGACAGCACCGTCTTGAGCAGCACGCTCTGCTCGTGCCAGCGTCGCAGCGCACGTCCCATGCCCATACCGATCCAGCGAGCCACCATTCGACCGCACAGCCTATGCCCCGCGCCGCGCGTTCGAGCAACCGACGCCCACAGCCGAAGCGCTACTATTCGTTCGCGCTCCCTCCACCGCCGCAGCACAGTCACTTTCGTGTGCATCGCCAGGCGCGTTGCCTCGTGCGTTGCAGTCCACTGGCGCAGGGCCCAGCTCAGAGCCTTCCCATGCCACACTGCCAGCACGCGCCGTGCCAACGCGCGACATCGGTGCACCTCGACCCACCGCCGCAGCGTCCACCGCCGTCGATGCTTCGCCACGAGGGCTCCGTGTGACAGCTCGTCCCGGCTCGCCCAGAGTCGCGCCGCCCACAACAGTAGAGCTCTCACGCAATGCCGCTGCCTCCATTGCGTCACCACACGCGTCAGCAACAGCGACGCACGCCGCCGCGCCGCCGCCTGCAGTACCCATTGCAACGTGGCTCTGGCGCAATGCCGCTGCCTCCATCGCGTCACCACACGCGTCAGCAACAGCGAAGCACGCCGCCGCGCCGCCGCCTGCTGTGCCCATTGCAACGTGGCTCTGGCGCAATGCCGCTGCCTCCATCGCGTCACCACACGCGTCAGCAAGAGCGACGCACGCCGCCGCGCCGCCGTCCGCTGCACCCATCGCTCAAAGCTGACGAGCACGTCGGCACGCAGCCAGCGTCGAGCCACCCGCTCAATCGATAGCGAGCAGTCGCGGCGTACATGTGCAACCTGCGCCCAATGGACGCAGCAGCGCAAAAGGTCGCGGCGGAGCCAGCCCGATACCACGCGCTGAAGACGGCTCGTGTGCCGGCGGCGTGCTCGCAACGCTTCACCAAAGTGCGTCCACGCGCCTTTCAGTTCGTGCAGCTGCCAGTTCGTACTGCTGGCAACCACCCTTGAACCCAGCTTCCGCGTGCGCCGGCGGGCTTCACATGCCTCTTGCCAGCAGGCAAAGCTTATCGATACGCGCTGCGCCCGCCAGCGGCCGAGTACGCGCCGGCCCAGTCTCAGACTTTGCCTCTGACCCCTGGCGGTCTCTGACCAACGCCGAAGGGCCGCCCTGCACAGGAAGGTCCCCAACGGCGGCAGTGGCAGTGCTGCGCGTAACGGAGGGTCGATCGTGCTTGAAGTGGCTGCAGCTGCTTCAACTTGAGGAATGCACTGCAGCAAATGTTCTATCAGCGCGGCCGAGTGGAAGTACAGAGGCGGAGACGTGGGCATCGGCGTCTTTGTTGCCCATGTGTTGCCATGCTGGACCTCGTGTGTCGGTCCCTTTCTGTGATCACTGTGCTCCCAAATTCGCTGAAACCGCTGTTTCTGTTCAACACAACGCGTAGCGGACCCACATGCAAGAGGGCCTATATCGCTACGGACGGAGGTGTGGTCGACTCGACACGCTGTAACACAGGCCGTTTAATTAACGCGGCAGCGTCTGGGCGGTCGGTCGGTCCACCGTGAACGGTCAACGGTGCAAAACATCCAAGAACGCGCGCCGATAACGCGTGTAACACGTACCGGAAGAGTATACCGGCAAAGGGGGTGTCGTGTGTTCCCGGCTACGCCCCCGAACGTTTCTCTGGGCGACAAGTCGTGTAGAAGCGCTGCGGTCGAAATGTGTGCGTGGTGGATCAGGTTGGTGGCGGCGTTGCCGCTGCTTGTGCTTGCGGCGCCGATTAATGAGCCAAAAGCTTCAGTGGAGAGCCTCACGGCCCCTATAGACCCGTCAGATCCGTGCGCTACCACCAACTGCTCGGGCGCGCACGGCACCTGCCTCGCGGGTAGCTGCGTCTGCCACACACACTGGCGTGGAGCAAACTGCGAGGAACAAGCGTGCCCACGCGCTTGCTCGGGTCACGGATCATGCCTGCATGGCACGTGCTACTGCTCTCATGGATGGGTGGGAGTGGATTGCAGCGTGCCCGAAGTGCGCTGCGCTCATGACTGCTCTGGTCGTGGCCATGGTTGCATTGGCGGCAGATGCTTGTGCGCACAGGGCTGGGCGGCTGACGACTGCAGCGTGCCGAGCGACGAGTGTCCTGGCGCCGAGGGTTGCAATAACCACGGCAAGTGCTCGCGTGGTGCGTGCGTGTGCGACGAGGGCTTCGGGGGCGCCAAGTGCGAGCTCATGCTGTGCGCGAACGACTGCCACCATCGAGGCTATTGCGCGGCGCCCGGGCGATGCGTGTGCCACGGCGGTTGGCGCGGAGCGAGCTGCGAGATCCGCAGCGGCTGCGCGGGCTTCATGTGGGCGCATGGGCGCTGGCACATGTGCTCCGGACATGGGGCGTGCAATGAGCACGGTGTGTGCGAATGCGACCCTGGGTGGCAGGGACTCGGCTGCGCGGAGGGAACGGGTAGGTATCCTGACTTTGCGCGACTTGGATAGTGCGCCCCGCCCGGAAAGTACCTCTCGACTCTCACAACTGTTCACGATCACAAATGGCCCGGTCTCGGGTCTGATACGCCATACGCGCGGGTCCTTACTCTTATCTGTGCGCGGCCTTGTGCGCGGCCCCCCGCGCGGCCTGATCCCTGAATACATCAACGGGGTCGGGGGGTACACGAGGCGCAATACACGGTGCAATACACGTCACATACACGGTTCACACTTCACATAGAATTCCTACTCACACTCCGTTCTCCGAGCCGAGAGGAAGAGTGTCCACTCTCCAACACTTCAACTCCACACGGTTGTCCCGTCTGTCGTGTTAACGTTCACTGACACACATGGCAGTAACAGTGCCGTAGCGGTTGTCGCGTCTGTCGTGTTAATGTTCACACGGCCATTCCTCGCAAGGGCTTCATTATGCACAGCGCGGGCGCGGCGGCGGCGCGCGCGCGCGCGCTAAGTGTTGGTGCCGCGCCGGTTGGCCAGTCGACCCCATACATCGAGATGGGCTCCGTGCCAATGGGTACCGCGGTGCCCGGTCAATTCTCCGATGTGCGTGAACGCCATTCGGCTCGGGCCACCGCCCTCTGCAGTGCTCGTCCACATGACTCTGAACGCGAAGGGCCGTGTCCGCGTGTGCGCAGCATTTGTTCGAGTGCCTCAACGACGTGAAGCTAGCCCTCGCAGCCTGCCTGTGCCCTGGCGTTGTCATCGGCCAGCTCTTGCAGCGGATCATGCGGTACCCAAACTCATGTACGGCTGTGTTCCTCATGTCCGTCTTCACGGGCAACTTCTTTGTGACTGGGTTCCTGCTGAGCAACCTGTGCCCCGGCGCCGGCTCCAGCTATGGGTTGAGCGAGAGCGATGAGTCGAGCGGACCTGATCCTGCGGATCCCCGCATGTGCTCCTTCGCGAAGACGGTCCAGTTCTGGGGATGGATCGTGCTGTGCGTCGTCCTCATGATCGTGCGAGCACACGTGCGGGGCGCGTATGCGATCCCGCCGAAGTACTTTGGCGGCCTCGAGGACTGCGTGTGCGCCTTCTGCTGTCAGTGCTGCGTGGCCGCTCAGCTCATGCGCCACGTGGGAGCGCACGACGTGACCGTGTACAGCGTCAACTCCATCGAGGGCGCCGAGGGCGCTGTGCCCGAGGACCCGATCGTGCATGCCTGATCATGACGTCGACCATGGTGCTGACCATCCTTTCGAGAATAGACGATACATACAGTCCACACGTGCCACTCAACGCAGGAGTGACAGAGACCCCGCCCCGGACCGCCGTCCGAACCTGTGAAGGCACCTTGATGCACCGCACCAAGACACTCTACATTGTAGCCTATCCATGGGGTTGGGCAACTGAGGGGCTTATTGCTACGCAGTGACATGCTGACCGGTATCAATTCCACAGAGTGACATCTAGTGCTGCGACCGGTATCAATTCCGCAGTCCGGATTCAACGTTCACACCTGCGAGAAAAATGGCGAAAGCCGCCATCTCACCCGTGCTCCTGCTGCTGCTGCTGCTGCCGCTGCCGCGAATCTTCGCATTTCATCAATCGATGCTTCCGGCGGCTCCTACACGAACGGCTGTGCATCCACGGCTAACAGCTTGGTTGCAAATTCGGGCCGCTGCCGATGGTGGAGTTTCGAAGCCGGATCAGCCGATGCGAAAAAGGATAACTCGCTTTTCCAGCACAACAGGCAAGTTGCCTCTGCTGGTGCTCACCATCGTGCCATTAGCATTTGGCTCGTATGAAACTGCCATTCAACTCGTCGGGGCACTCTCTGACGTGCACGCCTTGCTCCTTCAGTGCGGGACGTATGCGATTGCCTGCGCTTTCGTGTGCATCGTTCGCTTGCTCCGAGAGCGCAACGTGAGAGTCACGCGCTTCGAGTGGCAAGCTGGGATACAGCTCGGGCTGTGCATCTCCGTCGCTGCAACCCTCCAGTCGCTCGGCCTCCAGCGCACAACGGCCATGCGCGCCGGCTTCCTCGTGCGACTGAGCACCATTTTCGTGCCCATCATAGAGGCGGTCCTCCGTCGTCGGCGGCTTGGTCTCCTCTTGAGCGCTGCGGTGAGCAGCACGTTTCTAGGCGTGGTGCTGATGGTCCTCTCGCCTGCAGGAGCCGTCCCCGGCATGCGCGCGGCGACTTGGACTGGCGACGCTCTCGTCGCTCTCTCGACGGTCTTCTACACGATCCATATACTGCGGCTCAGTGTGCTGGCCAAGGCGGGAGCGCAGCCCTGGCCACTCGCTACGGCCAAGTCGGCGACGCAGTTCGTGGCATCGACGATATGCCTGCTCTCACTCTGCCTGAGCGCTGGCCTCTCCATCCGTGGCTCGGTGCTCGGGGCACCGCCGGCGCTGCCCCGCACCGTCCTCTTCACCGGCATCGTCACCTGTGCTTTCCCGATGTGGGCGCAAGGGTATGGGCAGCAGACGGTACGAGCGGCCCACGCGACTCTGATCTACGCGACGGCCCCCGTGTGGAACGCCCTTTTCGCGGCGGTCTTGCTCGGCGAACGCCTTGCGCCGCGCGCCCTGCTCGGCGCTTGCTTTCTGATGCTCGGTATGGTGAGCGCAATGGTGGCGAGCGCTCGTGACGACGTCGAAGACGAAGGCAAGCGTTCCGCTCGTGGCGACGCCTTACGGCGCGTGCATTCGGCCCCTGCGGCCACCATTGGCGGCCACCGTGATCACACCGGGCGGTATGAGCTTAAGTAAATTGAAAACAATTGAAAGCAATTAAACAAACGAATATGTATTATGTTCATTTGAAATGAAAACAAATCGTAAAAATTGAAAACCAACTCGAATGTTCCGGGGCGCGAAACCAGCGCCGTCCCGGCTGACCTTGTCGCTCAATGTTGTCGCTGTTGTGAGCAGCAGAAGCTTAGACGAGAGAACGTACTGACTGGCTCCCCGCGGTGTCTTTGTTCCGGCTCCGTGTGCCCGCGTGCGCCCATGTGTCCCGTGTGTGTCCCGGCTCCCCCGGTGTCTTTTTACCGGCTCACCCCGTTGTCTTTATAACGTTTTTTACCGGTATTGTACCGGTATCCTCTGTCATCATGCTCTGGCTCGTGCCTAGCATGGCTTTGGCCATGGCGCTCGCGGGCGGCCTGGGCAGCTACATGGCGCTTCCCACGAGCGTGGTCGAGACGCTCGCGTCGCGCGGCTACCAGTCCGCTACGCCCATCCAGGCAGCTGCCCTGACGAGGGTGTTTTCCGGTGAGTCGCTCATGCTTCACGCGGAGACTGGCAGCGGCAAGACGCTCGCGATGCTTCTGCCCGCGCTGTGCCGCACGGCGCCCGATGCCGGCGTGCTCATCCTCTCGCCCACGCGCGAGCTCGCCGTGCAGCTCGGCCACGAAGCGGGCGCGCTGCTCGAGGCGACGGGTGATGGCGGTGCAGTGTGCCTTGTCGCGCAGGGCCACCCAGCGACAGCCGCTGAGCTGACGTCGGCGCGCGTGGTGGTGGCTACGCCGACCGAGTACTGCCAACTGCTTGCGGGTGAAGCTGCCGGCCAGCTCGCCGAGGCACTCGGCGCGCGAGTGGGCTGTCTGGTGCTCGATGAGGTCGACGCTCTCATCCCTGGGCAGAAGGCCTTCCGTGGCAAGCGGCACAGCAAGTGGATGGACGTGGATATGCACCCGGCGGAGGCGATTGTGCGCATGCTCGCGCGCCGCACAAGCCGCCCCGACTTCCAGCTCCTAGCCGCGTCGGCCACACTTGACAAGTCGACTCGACGGAAGGTGGTGCGTCAGCTGCGTGCATGCAACCACCTCGTGCGCCGCGCGGGTGCGGCGGGGCTGCTACCCGTTGTGTCGACCGTCACGAAAGCGCGCACGCCGCCGAAGGACTTGCTAGCTAATGTGGAGGACGAGGACGAGGACGAGGACGAGGACGACGAGGACGACGAAGAGGAGGACGAGGACGAGGAGTTCACACCCGAGGACGAGGAGTTCACACCCGCCGCCGGCTGGGTGGTGGAGGAGGAGGGCGAGGGCGCCGTGGACGAAATCGAGGACGACTTTGACTTTGGTGAGCTGGCGTCGTTGTCGGCGGCGGCGGGTGATCCGGAGAGGCAAAGCCGTGCCGCCCGTATCGCTGCACTGATCGCCGCGACCGAGGCCGCCGAGAGGCGCACCGAGAGGCGCGCCGTCACGGGCACTCTGACTGAGGAGGAAGAGGAGGCCGAGTACGAGGCCTTGGGCGGCGAGGAAGCGGCTTTGTTGGAGGGGTATGAGGACGAGGAGGATGAGCAGGAAGAGGGTGAGGGCTGGGTCGCCGAGGAAGACGCCGTGGACGAAATCGAGGATGACTTTGACTTTGGTGAGCTGGCGTCGTCGGCGGCGGCGGCGGATGATCCGGAGAGGCAAAGCCGTGCCGCCCGTATCGCTGCACTGATCGCCGCGACCGAGGCCGCCGAGAGGCGCATCGGCGCCGCCACCGCCGGTGAGAAGTTCACCGTCGCCGGCACCCGTAACGTGGAACGGTGGACGGCGGTGCCACCGGGCATTGAGCACTACACACTGTCCATCCGTCGCGATGCCTTTGACGGTTCCGACGGCACCGCGGCGGCGGCGAAGACGGCGGCGGCGGTGTACGCACGGCGGGCGCACGCGGGCAGCACCCTAATCTTCGTCTCCTCGCGCTCAACATACCTGGGCGGCGCGCATCAGGTGGTGCGCACGCTGCGCGCCCTCGGCCTCGCCGCAGATCACTTGTCTGACGCACTCTGGCCCTCGTCCACACGCGCCAAGAAACGATCGGGACCCAGGCGCGGGGCGGTGGCCGGTGGGGGCGGCCGCGGTGGGGGCCGCGGCCGCGGCGGGGGCCGCGGCGGCGGCGGCGGCGGCCGGGCGGCGGCCGGCGGTCAGGCGGACGGGGGACGCGTCCGTATGTCCCTCGACGAGATCGGCGAGATCGGCGAGATCGGCGAGGTCGGCGAGGTCGGCGAGGTCGGCGAGGTTGAGGTTGAGGGCGAGGCAGCGAGCCGCGCGACGGCGGGTGGCGGAGCGATTGCCGGTCGGGCCGCGACGCGGCGTCGCGCAGAGCTGAACAGTGAGCTACGAGGCGGCACTCGCCGCTTGCTCGTGGCCGACGCGGCCGCCACCCGTGGTCTCCATTTGGACAATGTGGGCACGGTGATCGTACTCGGTCTGCCAGCGAATGCGGACACGTACCTCCACCTGGCGGGGCGAACCGGGCGGTGGCCGCGGACCGAGGCGCCGGGCAGCGCTGTTGCCGTCACCATCGCCACCGAGCCCGAGCTGCGCACGCTCAGAGGATGGTCCGCTGGCCTCGGAGGTGTGGACTTTCGCGACGCGGCTGAGGATGTCAGCGCCGTGCCTGAGGGCGCGCGCGCTGAATGATCTCAAAGATTACACTGAACGGCTGTACACTGTAGACTGTTGGCAGCGCGGCGGTTGCTCTTGTTGTTCCTGTCGTCCGGGCCCAGCGGGGGACCTCTCGGCGCCGGTAGACCTAGAGGGAGCCGCTTGTCGGCGGCGCGACCCCGGTCCCGGGCGTGCGGGTCCGCCGACGCGCGCGCGCCGCGCGCCGCGACCTGGCCCGTGGCCGCGACTGGGGCCGGGAGCCGCGCGGCGCGCGGCACGGCCGGCGTCGGCCCGCGGCGCGCGCCGCCGCCGGGGGCCATCGGCCGGGCGTAACTATCCCGTATGAATGGATATTCCGCCGGCGGATCCTGCGCGATACCGATCATGGCGATACCGATTCCGGATAAGACATCAGATTCATAAGTGATATCTGATCCAAAGAGGCCCGTCGATAATGTCACGCGACACGGTGTATCGCTTTGTATCGCTTCCGATCTCGCGATTATGCGTGCGGTAACATCCGTGAATCATGATACGATTGAAGGTAAACGGTGGTGCCGCGGGCGTTTTTCCTAACTTAAGAGAAACAGCACCGTGCGCCGTGGAAAAACGGCCGCGTCGAGCGCTTGGCACATAGGTGAATCAGCATGCCATGACAGCGCAATTTGGCAATGTGGTGTTCGCGGTGTGTGGTCGTGGGCACTAACAGCCGCGGCGCGCCACACTCACAACCCCCGCGATTGCTGCTGTGGCGGCGGTGGCGGCGGCGGCGGCGGCGCGCTCACTTGACCTTCGCCTCGAGCGCCGCGAGCTTCGCCTGGTGCGCCGCCGCCGTCTGCGCGTACTGTGCCTCGAGGTTCGCCTTGATGGCGGCAACCTGCGCGGCGATCTGCGCCTCCACGGCGGCCTTGACCGCCTCAGACACGTCGGCGTTGAGCGCAATGGGCGGTGGCTCCACGTACGCGGGCGGCTCCGGCTCCGGCTCCGGCTCCGGCTCCACAGGCAAACCCTCTGACAGCGGTGGGAAGCTGTCGGGCGGCTGCTCCTGCCATGAGGTACGCACGTCGACCTGCTTGACGTGCTTGAGGGTGAAGGCGTACCGGTAGAGCTTGAAGTGGTCGTAGTAGTTCTCGAGCGCGAACTTGGTGATCAGCTGCACCTCAGAAAGCGTGAAGATACCGACCGAGTGAGGTGGTCGCTGCACTGAGTGCATGAGCAGCAGCGCCTTGAGGAACTCCCAGCTCTTGTGCGGCGGCAGGAAGGCCTCGGCCATCTCCTCGTGGTTCCTCTTGATGATCGAGAAGAACGTGGACGTCTTCTCCACCGAGAAGCTGTGCGCACGAGCGAAGCGCAGCGCGTTCATGTACAGTTCCAGCAGCACCTCCATCCGTTTCGCCTGGCCGCCGAGGCTTAGCAGCTGCGAGAGCGTCGCCTTGGCGGCGTCCTCGTCGCGCGCCGCATCGAGCGCCGCGAGGCCCTCGGGCTGCAGGTCCGCATACAGCAGGAACGTGCCTGCCTTCATGCTGGGACGACGAGGCGGTGGCAACGCAGGAGCAATGGCGGACCGGAACTGTTGCGCTGAATTTCACAGAGATCGGAGTGTTAACGCAGAGCCGTTACGAATGGGAGAACGCCAGAGGGAATGAGAGAGCGATGTGCTGAATTGAGTGTTAAAAGAGGCTCGAGTATAGGGCTGTGAAGTTGTCGGACACCTCGCCTAGAACGAGGCCTCGCGAGAGAGCAGCGCGCGAGAGCTTCCGCCAACGTCCTCGCCTCACCGCACGGGTTCGCCATGGCGAAGCACCATCCCGACCTGATCATGTGCCGGAAGCAGCCGGGCATCTGTGCGCAAGCAGCACCCTCGAACGCGCTTGCGAAATGCATGTGCCGTCGCCGCCCTCCTGACCCGCCCATGTCTCGCGCCTTGCAGCGGTTGGCCGCCTGTGCGAAAAGTGCGACGGCAAGTGCCCCGTCTGCGACTCCTACGTGCGGCCGTGCGTCCTCGTGCGTATCTGCGACGAGTGCAACTACGGCTCCTATCAGGGTCGCTGCGTCATCTGTGGCCAGCCGGGCATCTCCGATGCCTACTACTGCAAGGAGTGCACGCAGCAGGAGAAGGACGTACGTGGCGCCCCGCGCCCACACCCGCACCCGCACGCACCCGCCCTCGCACACCTCGCCTGCCGTGCTCACGTATTGTTTGCGAGCGCGCGAGCGTGTCTGTGCGGCCGCAGCGCGATGGCTGTCCCAAGATCGTCAACCTGGGCTCGTCGAAGACAGACCTCTTTTACGAGCGCAAAAAGTACGGCTTCCGCAAGAGGTAACGGCGGTAGGCGCGGGGGCGCGTACCGCCTCCGCGCCGCCTCTCGAGGTAGAGAGAGTGCAGCGCCGGGTTGGCACAGTGAGAAAGAAGCGCTCTCCTTGCCAGCCAACATGATAACTTGCTGCAGGAGCTAGAGCGAGCCGGTCGAGGTGGGCCGCACTCCGGATTTGCGCGTACCACAGAGATAGACTGCACCATCAACGATCAACCGACGAACGAGTCAACGCTCGTGTCACCACACCGGTGGCGGGATGTAAATAAGTTTTGTGTTCTCAAATGCGAACTGGTCGCTTCTCAAAATCTCAACTGGACCTTCCCCCCCTTTTCTTCCCTGAAGATCTTCACAAGAGCGCCCGAAGATCTTCACAAGCACCCTCATGGCTCAGACGCTCTTCCGTCCGACCCGGAGCGCGACACCCGAGCGCGTACAATTGTACAAATGGGCGACACGCTGCTGCCGCCGCGGCAGCTCGACGCTCAACGCGCGGCCTCGCTCTGGGATGAGACGCTCACCTTCCTCGAGCGCGGCAAGCGCGAGGACGAGGCGGGCAATTACTCTTCGGCAATCGTGCTCTTCTCGGCGGGCGTGGATGGGCTCCGCGCGCTGAGCAACGTGTCAAAGCGCGACGACATCCTGCAGCAGTACCAGGAGATCCTGCAGCAGTACTCGGCGCGCATCCAAGAGCTTCACATGCTCCTGCTGCAGTCTACGGCGACGGCGACGGCGGCGGCGGCGGCGCGAGCGGCCACACCCGCTGGCCAGCCCAACTCTGAGCCAGCGGCCAGTGCGCTTGCACAGGGCCGCCTGTGTGCCGAGCTGGCGATCTTGGCGGACCAGGCCGGCGAGCCGGAGGACGAGACGATCAAACTTTACATGGCAGCGGCGGAGCACTACATGGCGGCGATGAAGCTGGATGAGGACGCGAGCGCGCGTGCGCAGCACCGCACGCGCCTCATGGGCCTCCTCGAGCGTGCCGAAGCCCTCAAGAACCCCTGCGCCGCTGCCGGGGCCTCAGCGCGCGCGCGCGCGCCAGCTGCCTTGTCGCCCGCCCCGGCTGGCGGCGGCGGCGGCGGTGGCGGAGGGGGCGGCGGCGGCAAGCCTCCAGCGGCGCCGGCGGCAGATCGGACTTCGGCGGCGAGCGGTGGCGGCGCTGGCAGCGGCAGCGGCGGCGGCCGTGGCGGCGGCGTGCTCAATGCCGAGGAGAAGGAAGTGCTTGCGCGCTCGTCAACCGTCTCGGGCATCCTATTCTATCCATGGATGGAGGATGGGCAGAGAGAGACTTTCCACTTCACGACGCCTTGGGAGGATCCCGATGGACTGCTCCCACTCTCGGAGCAGCAATTGGAGCACTTTGGACGCTGGGCCCGCCCGTCGCAATTCATGCGCGGAGAGCCGACGATGATCTACCTCATCTCCTCCCTCTCGATTACCCAGACCATCATCACCGACTGCTCCTTCGTCTCCTCGCTCGTGATCGCGGCTGCCTACGAGCGCCGGCACGGCAAGCAGCTGATCACCAATATCATCTGGCCGCAGGACAGCCGTGGTCAGCCCATCTACAACCCGGCGGGCAAGTACATGGTCAAGCTGCATGTCAATGGGATCCCTCGCAAGGTGCTTGTCGATGATTAAGGCTGATTGCGGCTGACGATCGGCTGATTGCGTCCGAGTGCGTCCGAGTGCCTCCCTCATCAGGTGCTCGTTCTCAAGACCCACTGATCTGATGACCTCTGAGTGGGTCTGAGTGCGTCCCTCATCAGGTGCTCGTCGATGATCGGCTACCCCTCGCCAAGGACGGCCAACTCATGACCTCGCACACGACCCATCCAGCGGAGCTGTGGGTGTCGATCATCGAGAAGGCGTACATGAAGCTCAACGGCGGTTACGACTTCCCCGGCTCCAATAGCGGCATCGACATGTTCGCGCTGACTGGGTGGATCCCCGAGCAGTACCGCTCCGACGACAAGGACTTTGAGCCCAAGCGGCTTTGGGAGCGGATGCAGAGTGCCTCGCGCTACGGCGACTGCCTGCTCACGGTGGCCACAGGTGAGCTCGACGAGCTCCATGGGCAGGAGGAGGAGAAGATCGGCCTTGTCAAGACGCATGCGTACGCGGTGCTCCAGGTGCGCGAGGCGTGCGGCGAGAAGCTGCTACAGCTCAAGAACCCTTGGTCTAAGGTGCGCTGGAAGGGCGCCTTCTCGGTGCACGACCAGCAGCGCTGGACTGCCGCACTCCGGAAGGCGCTCGACTATGACCAGACGTCGGCGATGCAGCACGACAATGGCGTCTTCTGGATCGATTACGCCTCGCTGCTCCGGTACTATCAAGGAGTGTACCTCAACTGGAACCCCGCCCTGTTCGCGCACAGCACGACACGCCACGGCCAGTGGCCCAAGCGACACCCAAGCGACACGGCGGATGACACCGCTTCGCTCGGCCGGAACCCGCAGTTCGCGCTCACACTGACGGTGCCGCCGGGCGCTCCGGCAGCGACGTGGCTGCTGCTCACGCGGCACACGGTCTTCAAGGACCAAGGCAAGGATGACTTTCTGACGATTCATGTGTTTAAAGGGGAGAGGGGCGGCTTCCGATGCTACTACCTCGAGGAAGCGTGGAAGGAGGGGGTGTACTCGAATCGGCCTCACTGCCTGGTCCAGTTTGATCTGCCGCCTGGCCAGCACCAACTCACCCTCGCGCTCGCACAGTACACGCCCGTGCCCTACCAGGTCGACTTCACCCTCAAGGTCTTCTCGATGGCACCGCTCTCGCTTCGCCCCCTGCCGTACTCGATGCGCCATCTGGAGCGCGTGGCAGGCTCATGGCACGGGCCGAGCGCGGGTGGCTGTGCCAACTACGACACCTTTGTCGACAACCCACGCGTGGCTCTCGTGGTGCCCGAGGGCCCCCCCGCCGACGTGCAGGTGGAGCTGCACGTGCCAGCAGCCAAAGCAGCCTCGGATAGGGTGGCGCTGCCTTCGGTCGGGCTCGAGCTGCTCGCACTCGACAGCGCACTCGGCACGGACAAGCTTCCCTCCAAGTCACTCGCCGCCTCGGGCGCCTACCGGCGCGGCTTCTGCCTGCTCGAGGTGCGCGGCCTGGCGGCCGGCCGGTATGCCCTCACCGCGTCCACCTTCGAGCCTCGACAGGAGGCGGGCTTCAGCGTTGTCGTGGGCAGCTCGGTCGGCCTCACGTGCAAGCTCCTCGCCCCCGAAGGCCACGGGCTTGAGCGATCCCTTGTCCGCGGTGCGTGGGCCGCCGGCTCGACCGCCGCTGGCTGCCCCAATTTCGGCAACTTCCACAACAATCCGCAGTACCGGCTCGCAGTGAGCCGACGCACCGAGTTCCTCGTGCGTCTCCGCCTCTCACCAGCCGAGCGCGCGGGCGGTGGAAAGCGACCCGCCCTCGGGCTCGACCTCTACCAACGCGACGCGCCCCTCGGCCCAGATGAGGCGCGTGGACGCTCGCAGCCGCTCCGCTCGGCCAACGGCGGCGTGTACAGCTATCCAGCCGGCGGCATGCTGCTCGCGCGCGCACCCCTCGAAGCCGGAGTGTACGTGCTCGTCCCCTCCACCTTTGAGCCGCTCGCCGCCGCCTATGAGCTCCTCTGGTACGCCGAGAGCGGCGCCGTGCGCGTCGATCAGCTGAGGTGAATTGTGGATCAGGTTGTGAGGTAGTTTCTCTCAAATTTCGGGGCATGGTCGGTGGTCTCAAATTTCTCTCAAATTTGTGGCGGGTGATGTCGGAGCAAGGCGCGGCGAGCCCAACCTCCCGAAAGACTGTGAAGACAAACGTGATCTCCGCTACGGGAGCTCGTTCCTCTTCGGACACTTCGCTCACAAACGAAGGCTCTTCATGCGCACTCGCATGTTCGCGCTTGTGTGCTGCGCGGCATCGTACTACCGGCCGGCGCTGCGCGCGGCATCGACGCAGCAGGCGCTGCGCATGCCGCGCCTTGCCGCCGCGGCCGCGCCATCGCGCCGTGGACTCGTGCGCATGCAGGGCGGCGGTCGCGTCTCGGCGGCGGTGACGCAGAGCCAGAGCGGACAGCACGAGCCGCAGGACGCGGACGCGGAACCGCCGCCCCCGAAGGGTGTGATCGATCTCAACCCGCCGCGCGGCACGCGCGACTTCTATCCGGAGGACATGGCGCTGCAGCGGTGGCTCTTCGATGCTTGGCGGCGGGTGGCGGCGCAGCACGGCTTCGAGGAGTACGACGCTCCTGTGCTCGAGACGGAGGCGCTGTACATTCGCAAGGCGGGCGAGGACGTGACGCAGCAGCTCTACTCGATGGAGGACCGGTCTGGCCGCCGCCTCTCGCTGCGGCCCGAGATGACGCCCTCGCTCGCTCGGATGGTGCTCGGCCGGCGCAACGCGCTGCCGATGCCGCTCAAGTGGTTTTCGATCCCGCAGTGCTGGCGGTACGAGCGCATGACGCGCGGCCGGCGGCGCGAACACTACCAGTGGAATCTCGACGTCTGGGGCGTGGAGGGCCTCCAAGCGGAGGCGGAGCTGCTCTCAGCAGCCGTCACGTTCTGCAAGTCCGTCGGGCTGACCTCCACGGACGTTGGCATCAAGATCTCGACGCGGCGCGTGCTCTCGGAGCTGCTGCCCACGCTCGGAGTGCCCGCGGACAAGTTCGCCTCCACGTGTGTCCTCGTCGACAAGCTCGACAAGCTGCCCGCGGACGAGGTACGCAAGACTCTGCTCGAGCAGGGGCTGGACGAGACGGCGGCCGCAACGCTGCTCTCGACGCTCGCGCTCTCGTCGCTTGAGGAGCTCGAGAAGGTGCTCGGGCCCGGGTCGCAGGCGCTTGCCGAGCTGCGCTCGCTCTTCGACCTCGCCGAAGCGTACGGGCTGTCCGAGTGGCTCGTGCTTGACCTTTCCGTCGTGCGCGGCCTCGCGTACTACACTGGCGTCGTCTTCGAGGGCTTCGACCGGAGCGGCGAGCTGCGCGCCATCTTTGGAGGTGGCCGGTACGATCAGCTACTCGGCACCTTTGGTGGTGAGGACCTGCCCGCCGCCGGCTTCGGCTTCGGCGACGCCGTCATCGTCGAGCTGCTCAAGGTCAAGGGACTGCTGCCCGCGCCGCGTCCGAATGCGAACGCCCTCCTGATCGGCTGCTCCGACGAAGCGCTCCGCCCGACGGCGATGGCGGCGGCGGCGGCCCTGCGCGCGAGCGGCGCGTGCGTCGACCTCGTGCTTGAGGCCAAGAAGCCGAAATGGGTCTTCAAGCATGCCGACCGCATCGGCGTCGGCTACGTCGCACTCTTCGATGCTCGCGAGGCCGACAAGGGCCTGGTGCGCGTCAAGCGGCTCACCGACGCCGAGCAGGAGGAGGTGCCCATCGCCGAGCTACCGCAGTGGTTCGCAAAGCAGACGGGCGCGCAGCGCTAGGCGAGTCACTAGGCGAGGACGAGGTGTGCCTTCGGCAGGCCGCAGCGCGCCCGTATGTGGGTCGTGTGGGCAAGCGGGCTAGGCTTCACCACCTATCTAAGTCGAGTGACATGGACCAGTGTTACCGCGGTCACAGTCTGCAATTTGGGTGTGGAGCGTTGCGGCGCTCTGTCTTTCATGGTGTTTTGACCGACGTGTAACACGAACCGTGCTACGTATTATCTCGAATTCCCTATACCGGTGCGTGTGGCGTGGGACTCATACCCACTCGACGGCCTCGCCCTCGGCATCCTCCTGCTCCTCATCGTCTTTCCCAAGCAGCGAGAGGACTGTCTCGTTGTGCATGCTCTCGCCGTCGCCCCTGCCGTTGGCCGCACCGCCCGCCCTCTTCTTGCACGGTGTCTTTTTGCTCTTCGCCATGTGCTTCTTCTCGCCCTTTTTGCGCCCGCCTGGCGGCGCGACCTCGAGCTTGACGCCGCCGTCTGCTCCAGCTCGTCCTTCGGAGCGCGCCACGCGGCTCGGCCAGGCGCCATCACGGGCGCAGGCCTGTCGCTGCTGCTCGAGGTCGGCACGAACCCTTCGGTGCTGCCTCAGGTGGCTCATCACGGCGCTCAACACGGCATACGCAAGCGCGGCGCACCCCCCGAAGAGTAGCACCACGCGGGGGATGGTCAGACCGCCGCTGCCGCTGCTGCCGCTGCTGCCGCCGCTGTCGCTGCTGCCGCCACTGCTGCCGCCGCTGCTATCGCCGCCGCGGCTTCTGGCGCCGGGGGCGGCATACGCATCGGGCGTATTCGTGGCGGCCGCTGCAGAGGGCAGCAGAAGTGACTCGTCTGACTGAACCTCCCAAGCTGTCGCGTCAACGTCGGCCCTCTCAGACGACCCGTCAGACGACGATCCTTGGGTGGACCACGTCGAAGCCGAAGGCGGCGAGGGCCGCGGAGGGGGGGGGCACTGTCGGGGAGAGTGAGAGGACGGCGGCGGCGGTGAGGCGGAGGACGGCGGCGGCGGCAGTGGTGGCAGCGGTGAGGCGAAGGACGGTGGCGGCGGCGGCCGAAAGGTCATGCCAAAGGTGGACTCGAGAGCACCAGCCGCATCGAGTCGCAGATCAGCGTTGCGCGCGAGCATCGTCGCCTGGTAGTGGAACCAGCGCCCCGCCTCGGGGGCGGCAGGCGTAGTGATCGAGTCACGGCCCTCGCAGTCCGAATCGAAGCGGGCGCAGCTCTGGCCGCTCGGCAGCAGCCGAGTGCACCCATCCGACTCCCCCGGTGTCTTGAGCCAATAGAACGCATCGACAACGGAGGGGAGGCCGGTGTTCATCGTGGGCACGTGGCCAGCTCCGGCTCCGTTGATGTTGCACCACGAGCGGCACGAGGAGCGCGCGTGGGGCCGCCCGTTGCGCCCCGTGTCGATAACAAAGTGCGGTTGCCAGCCGGTACGCATCACAAAGTGCTGCTGGAGCGACTGCACGTAGCTGAGCTCCGTGGAGCCCCCGCTGCCTAGGCCCAACACCTCGCACGGGTCCTCGGTGCAGCACGCGTGATCGACGTGCTTCTTGCACCAGTCGGCCACACCAAGCACCGCACCATGAAGCATCTCGCCTGCGCGTTCGTACGCTTCTGCCGGACAGAGTGCACCCTCCCCGAGCGGCTGGTAGTTGGCTACATTGGTTGTGAAGCCGCGGATCTTGTCGAGGATGCCGATCTCGATCATGAGGGAGACGAAGGCCTGCGCGTTCGGCTCGAAGCCCATCCAGCCGCCGTGCGCCGCGTCCACGTACAGCGCGATCGGCGCGCCCATCGACGCGCCCACCGTCCCGCCTGCCGCCAAGTGGCCACGCGCCCCACTCAACGCGTCGACGGCGTACCGAACCCCAAGCTTGTAAGTGGCGACCGTGGCAGCGGTGCAGCTGTGCTGGCCCGCGTTCGAGATGACATTGCCGAGCGAATCGGGCTCGATGACGATCACCACGGGCACGCGCGGGTACTCGCCGAGGACGGCCACGAAGGGGTCGACGTACCGCGTGCGGTAGATGGCGAGAGCCGCCTCCGACGCCTCCGCCACATCCTGCTCGCCGAAGCTGATTTCACCATTGGAGGCCTTGGCGTTGCAGTCGCGGTTGGGCAGATCATAGAAGATGAACACGCACAGTGGCGGATCGGACTTGGACGCCGCATCCTGCAGGATGCCCTCGAGCGTATCAAGCCTGTTTGAACCCCTTATCTTGCCATAGTTGTCGATCCAAAACGCCGACGGGATCGTCTTCATCTGCTCAAGCATGGGGATCTCGGCAACGGTCGCGATACCCGACGCGACCGTTAGCGCTATGTTTGCTGCCAACGTTGGATTGACGTACCAGCCGCCAGTGGTTCCAAAAGGGTTGAACGGGATGGCATTGGGCAGCAACGGCGGTGGCGGTGGCCGAGGCATGCACGGCTCGCACGAGCCGCACATGTCCGGCTGGGTGCACGTCCACTCGCTGCACCAGGCGAGGCATTCCGCCACGACCGAGTCGGCCGTGAGCAAGAGATGCACTAAAGTGAGCGACAACGTGCCCCAACGCATTGGCCTCTTGGTCAGGCGAAAGATCGCATGCAAACGCAAACTATCCGTCCGTCCATCAGATTGAATACTCAGCATTTCCTATTTAACTCCCGATTTAGAAGGTCCCTTAGTAATTGTCTCTCGAGCACATAGTGAGCTCATACACGAAAACGTTGGACCACTTTCGGTCTCACGACACAACATTCATAGCATGTGCATCGCATGCACATCGCTATTTGCCATCGCATGCATTTAATTTTCCGTTGCGTCTCATCAGAAGTTGTGCGATACGTCTCCTGCAACAGAGGAGAGAGAGGGTACCAATCGAATGTCGCGGCGAGCGACGCTCTGCAGACAACCTTGCTCTCTCACAAACAGAGTCGGTGAAGTCCAGCTCGTAAGTGAGCTCTGCGTCCTCCGCAGTTTGTTGCTACCTGCAGTCGGAGCGTCAGCCCAGAGGCAACTAATGATCGTCGAGCTCGAGCTCGAGCGCCGGGGCCACGGCCAGTCATCATCATCAATGTTGCGATCACCCTTTGAGGGTTCACACAAGAAGGATGGGAAGACTCGTGGTCAGGAGGAGGGAAGTGGCACGTTTCGGTATGCGAACGGCGATTTCTACGTGGGCGAATGGTATGCTGGTAAGAGGGAGGGGCACGGCGCGTACCAAGATTCTGAGGGCAACGTCTACGAGGGCGAATGGAAGGCTGATGAGATGGAAGGGCGCGGCACCATCAGGTCCCGGTCTGCCGACGGTGCTGCCATCTACGAAGGCGAATGGAAAGCTGGGCAACCTTGTGGGCTGTTGATCTTGCCCGGCAGGACTCCAAAAGTGCACCGAGGGCCAACCATGGATGAGAAGACCAAGAGCCGTGCCGAGAAGATACAGGCCTAATACAGGCCGCCCTCTTCAAGCACTACCCCTTCGTGACTTTCGCAACCGTCGAACCCTCGAGAGATGAGGGCAGCGAGACACAAAGCTCTGTCGACGGGTCCAAGCTGCGGCCCCAGCAGCTTTGGCTCGAGGAGGTGAGTAAGGAGGTGAGTAAGGAGGCGAGTGGCATGGCGAGTGCTGGCATGGTGAGTGGAGCCAGCAGTAGAGCCAGCAGAGATCGACTCCATTCATGCTCGAGCTCCTTGCAACCCAAGCTGTCACCGAGGAAGCACATCACGAGCGCCAGCACCTTAGCAGCACCGACTCTACAGATCACCTCTCATCGTGAGCATTGCGAGAGATCCAGCTCTGCCGGCGGGAGATCCAGCTCTGCCGGCGGGAGATCCGGCTCTGCCGGTGGGAGATCCAGCTCTGCCGGCGGGAGAGGCTCTGGCTATCGCAACCCGCCTCCTCTCCCGACTTCCAGCAACGGCCTTCAACGGCTGTCCATGCGCGTGCCTTCGGAACTGCTGGCGCGGCACGACAAAGGGCCATCCCCGGCTGCATCACGAGCAGCACCGTGCGATCAGCTAGACGCTGCCTTCATACTAGACACTTATGCCGAGAGCGTCCAACAAGTACGGCGAGCGTGGTCGTCGAGCACGTTTGGCGATCCCACGGGACGTAAGCAAGACTCCAAACGGGACAAAGCTATCTTTCTGCCGATCCCCACCTTCCCAGCCATGCAAGGTGAAGCGTTAGATATCATGAGGCGCTTTGAAATCCCCTCGAAATCCTCGCCATGGCGCTGAAGCTGCAGTAAGCTGCAGTACATGATGTGGACCACGACGTTTGCCTGTCTCGTGTGAGCTTAATGTGTCCTGGCTCGGCCCTACTGGCTCCCCCAGGTGATTTCTAACCTTGGTGAAGTCCTTCGTACGCCCGTGAAGACACCGAGTACGATTGTATTCGGAAGTCACTCGAGCCTGTTCACAGCCAAGCAAGACCGCCGGAATTGATTGCATGCTTCGTGACCCATGTGCGACGAGGGCCTAACGCCCAAGGTGTCAATCATCCTGCTGACGGCATGCCGCAGCTCTTTCGTGAGCCTCGCATTCAGACAAATCGAAGCGCAAGAATATCCCATGGCTGCCATTGAGGTGATATTGGTGGACGACGGAGAGGTACCTCTCGTTCTTGCTGATGATGCCACAGCGGTGGTGAACACAACACTTGTGCGGCTAAACAGCCGGGTGTCTATCGGTGCAAAGCGTAATACGGCAGTCCAAATGGCTACGGGATCCGTCATCGTAACCTGGGACGGTGCGTGTGAGCGCTTTGTGAGCGGCTGAGCGCTGCATGAATGAGAGAGTGGATGAGAGGCACCGATGATGTGATTGTCCTCTGTGCGCGTGCGCCTACATGGCGTACAACGACGACTCGCGACGACTCATCAACGTTGTATGCCGCTCCTACCGTGTGCCACAGATGATGATATGCATCACCCGCGCCATCTCTCTGGGCTTGCATGCCCAATTTCTCGCGGTGAGACCGAAGTGACCGCCCTGGCGCATAGCTACTTTGCAATGCTCTCTGCGGACGGGGCAACCTTTTATCGCTACGGGAGATCACGCGCCAAGCCATTCCTCGGGACCATTGCGTTTGCACGTGACACAGCCAGCCATGTCGCCAGTATATGGGGAGCCACATTCACCAACACGTCGCTTGCGGAGGATCTTTCATTTGTGGAGCGGGCTATTCGCGCATGCCATCGCTTCAGCGTGATCGACACGGTGCCTATCGTGTACACGCGCCACCTCGTGCTCAACAACACCTATCGCGCGGACTTCAAAACAGTCTACAAGCTCAAGCCAAGCCCGACGCCATCCTTTGTCTCGCCAGCGTTGCTCACCGCCTTCGTCAACGCTGAGGGCGACTTCAAAAGGAGGGGAGCCTTGTTTCAAGGTATCTGCTCCGCACCTCTTCATCGGCATGCGCCACCGGGACTTGCGAGACCAGCCACGAATCGCACCTTAGGAGGTTTGGTTGGTGGCGCGTATTGCTGCAGCAGCAGCAGACGGATGCGACGTTCTTGTCCCAACTCCTGCGTGCACGCTTGTATGCTGCATTGGGATTGTCGGAGGATCAACGTGACGTGTACACGCACGCCCGAAACGTAGGAGAGGGGATTCGAGGTGTCGTCGTCGCTGGCGTTCATGTGAATCAAACGCTCTCTCCTAGCTCTCTCCCACCTTGATCCTCCGACAATCAATCAATCGAAGCCCATCGGCATCGCCTCCGAGTATACGCTGCGGTCGTCGGGTGCGTCCGGTCTGTCCGCAAGAGCCAAGACGGTAGCCACACCCAATTAAACGTCCCCTCACGGCGAATTTTCTAGCCGCCCTGCGCGGGGGGCTGTGACGCGAGAGATATTCTATATCGTCGTGTCTTCACTAAAATCCCAACGCAAGCTTTGCAGACCCGCGCGACCTCGTCGATAACGGTCTTTCCCGCATCCCGCACACTGACACCAGTTTCATCACGCTCCACGCTGAGAGACGCTCGGACGGGCAACGGGCACGACACCGTGGCGGTGCGGGCGTCCTCAGTCAGTCAGTCAGTTTCATCGCGGTTCAGCGGCCCCCCCGCGCTCCATGGCTCACCACACCACCGTCTCAAAGGACGGCTCCGCTCCCCTCTGACTCGGTCAACACATTAAGTACTGAGTACACGCTCGCTCGGGCTACTTTTCGCTAGTGAGGTGGGTCTCTCCTAAGGTCTCTCCCAGCACACAGGGTGATCTCTGGGGCTCGCTGCTCTATACTACCGGGCGGGATTGTGATAGACAATCAGGTGGGGGGTGGGGGGAGGGGTTGGGGTTAGGGTTTTGTCAACCGTCGTCATAACTCTGCCGCCGTTGTCTTGCCGCAGCTTCTACGGTCCGTGCGTGGTTATCGCTTCTGTCAATCATGTCGATCATCCGCGGGCCGATCTTTATTTCCGCCGTCAGCCTGCCCGTCGCGATTTTCGCATTTTGCTTGCGCGGTATCTTGCGCGGTATCTTGCGCGGTATCTTCGATTTTCGCGGTATCTTTTGCTTGCGCGGTACCCGTGCCTGTGGCCGGTCTCGTCGTATGCGGCCACCCTGTTCCGCCGTCGCTACAGAGGGATGAGGGTTTGTGTTAAAAGGTAGTCAAAAAGTCCTATATTGGTCCTTGAGAGCCCTAAATTGAATCATGAATGCGCCGCGTGTCGCGGTTTTACGATGTCAGGATGCATCGTTCCGATCATGCTTGGTCAGGATTCATGATGGCATCACGTCATCATGATCGATTAGAAGACGAGACAGACACACGGATCCACATGCGAACCTCAAGAACCGAACCGACCCACCGACGCACGCGCACGACCACGCCAGCCCAGGTGCTACGCGTCAGCGGTGATTTAAGCGCGTGCCTTCATCTCGCCAGGGCCCAATTTGAGCAGGCGCTGGGAGGTGCTGTTCTGGGAGCGGAAGGGGGCCGGGTCGGGTTCGCAGGGGCGGCCGGGTCGGGTTCGCACAACGGGTTCGCAGGGGATTGCCTCTTGACCGCCGAATCGTCAGAATACAGGCCCTTTATTGCAGGTCCCGGTCCAAACCGATTGAGGTGGTTGCAATTGCCTGCGATGCCCGCATTGCTCCCTGTAAGATCATGTGGACGGCGTCACCTGGGTCATCTTCGCGCGACATCTGGAACTTACGGGCGTGTGCTGCGATGTTGGCCTGCATGCGGCGGCGGAAGTGGTCTGGTATGGAAGAGAGGAGCGCGAAAAGGTCGATCTGCCCCTTCAAGAATGGACCCCTCGGCACAAGCACGCGCGAAGCCTCCCGCCAACCGTCCCACATCCACGAGTAGGCGTGGTTTTGCATGCGGTTGAAAAGGACGGGGATGCAGCCGAGGGCGATGTCGTCCGTGAAGGAGCGGCGATACGGCGTGTCGCCGGGTGGCTCGAGGCAGAAAGTCGCCTTGCGCTTGAGGAGCAACGTCTTGTTTGCATCGTACCGAGCATGGGTGCAAATACTCTTGTTGTGGTAACTACCGCACATCTCTGAGAGCCGAGTGCGGACGAGTATGTCACCGTGGTTAACGGCGCCCAAGAAGAGCATCAAGATGGGCCGCGTTTCCCCCGCAGCCCAAGGCGGCGTCAAGGCAGCAGTCGTGGAGGCGCTAGCTGTTGACTCGGGCAACCAGTGCACAGATGAGAGATACGGCATCGAGAACAAGTTTGGGTAGAGGAAGTTTGGCTCGCGGAAGAGGGTGTGGAAAAACTTCAGATAGTCGTACTCGTCGGGACGATACTCCTCGGGCTGTATCTCGGAGTACGACAGGCGTATCGCCCGTGCCAGTAAGCCCGTCGGCATCGACCACCATTGCGTGCAGTTGATCGCTACGGGATGCTCCTTCGAAATCGCAAAGAGGTGCTTGTGTGCTGTGCGTCCGTTGAGGTGTGGCAGTTGTGCTTTCATGTCAAACTCGGCGATGGCACGGCAAGCCGCATCGATCAAATAATTCCGCTTCGGGTTCGTAATGACCGGAACTAGAAAGATGTCCGCCTGCCAACGACACGGGAAGGTGTGAATCGGGCGTACGGCCACACGAAAGTAGGCATGGGCCGAGGGTAGCAGATGCTGCGATGGCTTACGTCTTCGGGTGAGAAGACTCGATACTTGGGAGAGTGGTACACACGCCAAGCTAGCATGTTAGCGGCTCCATAATGGTTCGTGTCCCAGACGAAGCTGCTGCAGGTTATCGTGTGTTGGTGGCCGCTGCAGCCGGTAGGACGACCAATGATGTCGTGCAGGCTCGCATTACTGAGGTTGTAGTCGGAGAATGGGGGTACGAGGTCATACACAAAGACTCGTGGCCACACAGGAAGCTGCCCGCGACTGTGATCGTCTGCCGATGCCTTGAGCTCGACGCGATCTGCAGCTGACACCGCGTTGGACCAGAACTCAGTGTAATTGTGGAACACTTCGCCTTTCCACGATTTGTTCCACATCTTCGCCTCGTGGCGCGCAGTCCACCCCACCATCTTCTAGCGAGTACAGCCGAATCGCGCCGAGCGAATTTGCCCCGCGCGTGCGTCGGCTCGCCTTCACCGGCACGTACCGGTAAACTTACGTGTAAACCTGGTCGCGTACCGGTACCCGGTAGGTCGCGCGTAGAAACAAAAATTGCAAGGTTCATCAAGCGACACAAGCCGCCTGGTGAGCGCGACAACCCTGTCCCTGCTAAAGGCCTAAAGCTGGACCAGGCTTAAGAACATTGCGGTGTGGTGTGGGAAAGTGGGAGGGAGCGCGGGCAATTGAGCGCGGGAGCGGGAGGCGGGAAACTCAATAGAGACGAGCCTCACTCTTACCCGTTACAAACCCGTTACCCCCGCCGGGACCAATTCCGGCCACCGAATGACCGAAATATGCCAATTGGCCGGGACGCACACACATTCACACGGGACGGACACACAGATCGCACAGACGAACCTCACAGCGTCTGTAGTTAGTCTGTAGAGCGTCACAACGTCACCTCACCGCACCGCCTTGCCTCCCAGAACCGGGAAGCCGTACTTATACACTACTTATACACTACTTATACACTCAATAAAAATTAAGGGAAAAATCGGCATTGGCCAAATAAATAGCCGCATTTGCCGCTATGGCCGCAGAGGTAGGCCGACGCCAAAGATGGGTTGCCATGCGGCCCTCCGAGCGCAAGGGCCCGAGCGGTCGAGTGAGAACGTGAACCAACGTGAACGAGTGAGGGCCCCGGAGGCCGGAGCGAGCGCAGCTTGCAGCGTGCATGTGTCACGTCGCGAGAGAGTGGGTTGCACGCAACATCCCGAGAAGGATTCTTGAACAGGTTGAAGTTGACGCGTTGAACTCAACTTTCAAACCGAAGTGAACGCCCGGAACGACGCCTATCGACCGGAGGGATTTCATGGAGGACTATCCGGGTTCGCTGGCTCAGGGCTCAGTTCTGTTCTCGGACTCGGCGGACTGGGAGGCTCACGCGGGCCCCCTCGACGTGAAGATGTGTCGTCCTAGCTTTGTGCCAACTCTGGTGAAGATGGCAAGCACAGGCCGACCGGCGGAGAAGCTGGCGGCGGCTCGCGCGCTCACGCTGCTCACCTCTGAGAACACGGCGACGCATGACGTCAACGAGAATCGCACCTCGATCGTGAGCGCGAAAGGACACAAGGCGCTGCTTGCCATGCTGTCCGAAAACGACTCTCTGGCCAACCTGGCGGCGCCGGACACGACCGTGTTCCTGGCGCGCGAGGCAGCGGCTGCGGCGCTGGCCAACCTGTGCGCTTCCGCGGACGGGCGCGAGGCCGTGGTTGGCGCAAGCGGCATCACGGTGCTCGTGGCGGCGCTGGTGCGGGAGGAGGCCGAGGAGCTGCTCAAGTACTGCTGCGGCGCACTGGGCAACCTCGCCTCCGAGAACCAGGATGCGATTGCGGCGGCGGGCGGCATTGAGGCGCTCATCTCACTGGCCAAGGCCGTCGGGATCAAGGAGGAGGACGAAGAGGGCTGCGAGAAGGCGAGTCTCGACGAGGCCGAGGAGGACAATGGGCTCGAGATCAATGCGTCGATCGCGCTTCGCAAGCTAGCTATCGACAACGCGCCCAACTACAAAAAGATGAAGGAGGCGCTGACGGAGTCGATGCTCCGTTACTTTCTGCACGCCGAGCTGCCGCCCGAGGGTCTCGTGCCCGAGGAGGAGCGTGCGCCGCCCGATGCCTTTGTGAGCTGAGAGAGGAGGCGGCTGCTCCCACCGCCAGGGGCTTCCGCTTTGCCTTCTGCTTTGCCGCTCGGCGCTCTTGTTCTGGTGTACACGAGCCATGATTGCATGCTTCTAGGCGGCGCGCGCAGGCAGTGATCGCATCTGGGATGGCGAGGGGCACGTTGCTGGGAGGGACGCTAGGCAGGCGCTCATCATCGTGGCGGGCGATCATATCGTTCGCGCGCGCTGCCCCGAGTCCGCTCTCCCTCGACGCCGCGGCGTGCAGCCCTAGGACGAGAGCCACAGAGCGCACAGAGGGACGCGGGAGCCCGTGCCGCGCTGCAGCGGGTGCCCTCCGCCCTCGGGGCACGCCCTGGGCGCGCTGCGGGGGAATGCGGCAGGCGTGGACGTGTCCGACTTGGCGCTTACAGACGACTGCACAGACGGTGTCGCACTCCGGTCTCCGCTCGCAGGCGCAGTGCGGTTGAGCGGAGTGTGCAGTGTCGTGGCACGCAGATCGCGACGGTGTCGGCGGTCCGTGCGGCGCGGCGAAATCGTCGACGCCGCGACATTCTTGGTTCTACGATTAGTAAACCCACTACAGTAAACGAATGACGAAACTGAAAAGAGTCTGTGTAATGTCGTAACGCGGCTCCTACCCACACGGCATGCACTGAGCAGCCTTGAGGACGGCAAGCCTTCGCTTTCGGTGAAGAAGTGAGGTGAGAGGACGACAGCAGATCGGATGCGTGAGGTTTGGACGGTGCCCCTTGGGTGCCGTGACCTGTGCCTTGTATGTGGGCGGGCGTGGGCTCCGGTCTCAGCGGCGTGGCGCGGAGCCCGAGCGCACGTCCAGAGGCGCACCTGACGGCGGCCGGCGTGCGCCGCCGCCCGTGCTCGATGCGCGCGCGCGCGGCTCGCCACGTGGAGAGTGGGTGGCGAGGGAGGCCTCGAGGGTGCGGAGCTCGGCGGTTATGGTCGCGACGGTGGCGTGGTGGTTGAGCAGCGCGTCACGGCTGGCGGCGGCGAGGAGGCGGCGCGAGTCCTCGACGCCCTCGACCGCCGACCGACTCGCCGTGCGTGCGGCGAGCAGCTGCTTGCGAAGCAGCTCCGCCTCAGCTGCGCGCCCCTGAGCCAGCTCCGCCTGCTCATCGCGCTGCTGGTTTGCCTCTGCCACGCGGCTGGCGAGCACGGCGCACTGCTGCTGCCGCTCCGCCGCCGCCTTGTCGGCCATCGCCTTCTCGCCTCGCAGCGTGCTCAGCTGATGCTGCAGCGAGGCCACCTCCCGCAGCACCTCCGCACGCGATGCCTCGCCGCGTGGCGTGCCTGGCGCCTCGCCCCCAGGCAGAAGCAGCATCGTGCCCCCGCTGCCACCGCTGCCGCCGCCGCTCTGGCCGGCGGGCGGGGCAGCCTCGTGCGAGGGCGAGCGATCCTTTGCCCCGTACGAAGCGACGCGCAAGCCCGTGCGCTCGTCACGTGGAGGCCGAGGAGGCGGCAGCCCACTCGAGTTCCATTCGGGCTGTCGCAAAGTACCGTCCTCGAGCCGCACCACGCTGCCGCCGCCGCTGGCACTCCAGCTCGTCTGCCCGGCGGGGCGGCCTGCTTCACGCGGCGAGCTGGGCGCCGACGCCGCCACGGACTCGTCATCGCACTCCCCGCCCAACTGGCCCGAACGACCTGGCGACGCGTCGCCGCGGCGCGAGGCGGCGAGGCGCAGCTTGGCGACGCGGTTTCGCTGGATCTGGACCTCGGCGAGGACGCGCTCGTACGCGGCCTGCACGCGCGCGTGCTCGAGATGTGACTCGTTCATCGCCGTCGCCGCGCGTGCCGCCGCCTTCTCGGCGGCGTGAGTACGCTCTGCATACTCGGCGCACACGCGACGGCAACCCTCGAGCTCGTGACGACACTGCATGAGCTCCTTGGCCATGAAAGCCTCCTGGTTCAGCCCACCGCCGCCGCCGCCGCCGCCACCGCCGCCGCCGCGGCCAGCGCCGCGGGGCGTCGAGTCCTCGCCGTAGCCCTCGCGCTGCTGCTGATCGCGCTTCGATCGGTCTGTGAAGTGACCCCCTGTGAAGAGGCCACCGCCGCTGCCGCGCTGGCTGGCCGCGCCGCCAAAGCCGCCGCTCGGAGGGCCGGGGGCGACGGAGACGCGGGGTGTCGAGCGCGCGGAGCTGTTCGCCGAGAGGGGTGGCGGCAGGCCGCCGAGGGCGAGCATGAAGCCCTTGTGCCCAAAGATCCACGACTCCATCGCATGGATCTCCGTCGCGAGGACGGCACGCTGCGCCTCGAGGGCACCGATTAGCTTCTGCTTCTCCTCGCGTGCGTGCACTAGCTCGACGGCACGCGCGGCGAGCTGCCGCTGCAGTGCCGTGCACTCGGCCGCGCGCGCCTGCAGCCGCTGCATCATCGCCTGCGCCGCCACCTTTTGCACATCCAATTGCTCCTCGGCCACCGTCCTGGCCGCCGCCGCCGCATCGCCCGCCGCCTTGAGGCCATCAACCTTTGAGCGAAGCAGTCGCAGCTCTCGCTCGCATCGCATGCGCTCGGCCTGCTGGGTGCGCAGCTGCACGCGCGTCGCCTCGAGCGTTCGCCTCATCACGTCCGCCTCCCGGCCGTCACGCTCCTCCACCTCCACGCTCCCCGGCCCGAGGCCGCCAGGCCCGAGGCCGCGCATCGGCACGCCCCGAGGTACGTTCGGGCTCGCTGCGTCGTTCTCGGTGGCGCCGCTCGCGTGCAGCTGCAGCTGACGCGTACGCTCGACCAGCTGCGCTTGCAGGTGCTTGCACTGCGCCTGCGCCTTGCGCAGCTTCTCCTTCGCCAGCTCCTCGCGCTCCACCGCTTGATCGCGCTCGACGCCCAGGGCAGCCTCCACCTGCTCGTGGGAGAGCACTTGCTCGCGTAGCATGCGCACCGTGTCGAGCAGCTCGCTCGGCCCGCTGCCGCCGCCGCCCTCGGCCGTGGCCTCGTCGCCGCTGCCCTCGTCACTGCCATCGCCCACGTCCACCTCGAGCGCCCCCGCGGGCGCGGGCGCAGGCGCGGAGACGGGCATCATCAGGGCAGCGTTGATCTTACGCTGCTCATCAAGACGCGAGCGCACCTCGTCGAGCGCCGCCAGGTGCGCCGCCGCCGCCGCCGCCGCCGCCGCACGGTAAGCCTCCACCTCCGCACACGTCGCCTCGTCCGCTGCCTTCTCGGCTGCGCGTGCGGCCTCGAGCTGCTCGCCTGTGGAACGCGCTTCCTCTCGCGCAGCCGCCGCCTCCTCACGCGCGCGATTCCGCTCGGTGCGCAGCGTCGCGTTCGCATTCGTCAGCCGCTGCTTCTCCGCTTCCAAGCTCGCCAGCTGCCGATGCAGCCGGGTGTGCTCGGTAGCCGCCTCCTTGGCCGCAGCCTCGTCCACAATGGCCTGGTGCGCAGCTGTCTTGCTCGGGGGCACGCTCGAGGCGCTCGCGCCTTGCTCGAGGCGCTCCTTGTCGGCACGCAGCGTCGCCACCTGCGCGCGTAGCTTCGCGATCACGTCGCGGTAGCGCGCTGCCTCCGCGTTGCATGCGGCGAGCTCCTCGGCCGCCATCGCCGCCGCCGCCATGCCCGTGCTCGAGCCGCTCCGCATCTGCGCACGCAGCTCGTCGATCTGCTCGCGGAAGGCATCGGCCTGATCCTGCTGTGCAGCCTGTCGCGCGTCCAGCTGCGCGTCCGCCAAAGCCATCTCGCGCAGCAGCACCTCCGCTTCCGCCTGCAGCCGCCGCTCGTTGAACACGCGATGCTGAATCTGCTCGGGCGTGCCGCCGACGCGCTTGGGCACGGCGAGCTTTTCGAGCCGTGGCGTCGCGAGCGGGACTTGCTTTCGCGGCGTGGACTGCTGTGATGATGTCGTGGACTGCTGCTGCTGCTGCTGCTGCTGCTGCTGCTGCTGCTGCTGCTGCTGCTGCTGCTGCTGCTGCTGCTGGACAGCTGCGACGACGGCAGCCATTCGAGAGGCTGCGGCCATGGGCCCCCGCGGTGATGCAGGCAAGGGCCGGCCCGTCGGACCCGATCCGCTGCCGACACCGCTCGTCGCGCGTGGCATCGTTGTTCCCGCTTGAGGCACCTCGCCCACGCCGCTCATCGCAATGGCAAAGGCGGACGAGAAGGACATGGGGAGTTGGAGGGCGAAATTTTCGACACGAAACTGTGAACATGAACAGCTTAAAACAGTGCCTGTGAGTCAGCGGTCAGATCACTCACTCGGCCATCTATTCCTCTGTCCTCTGTATTTTTTTTCGTTTCCAACTTTGGCCATGTTCATCGTAGCCCTCGTGCTGCTCGCGGGCAGCGCGACTTTCCTGGCCTCACCGCCCAGCGCCGCCGCGCTGCTGCGCGGCGGCAGCAGCAGCAGCAGCAGCAGCAGCAGCAGCAGCAGCAGCAGCAGCAGCAGCAGCAGCGTCGGCGTCGGCGTCGGCAGCAGCAGCAGCGGCAGCAGCAGCAGCAGCAGCAGCAGCAGTAGCAGCAGCAGCGGAATCTTCGCTGCTTGCTCGTATGGAGCGGCGCCTGCGCTCGAGCCGCTGTCTCCGCGCTCGCGAGCAGTGGCGCGGGCGCGCGAGCTGACGCGCCGGCGCGCGCGCGTGCCGGTGAGCCAGTTCAGCCCGTTTGACGCCATCGGGCTGGGCCGCACCGGCGATAGGAGGACCTCCTCCAAGGGAGGCGTGGTGGTCGACATCCTGACGACTGGCATCAACAGCCGGTGCATCTCGGCCAGCGTCATCGCGGACGCGGCTCCCAGCAAGGTCTGGGCCATCCTGACCGACTACGACAACCTCGCCACGCACGTGCCCAACCTCATCCAGTCAAGGCGTCGGCCGCACCCGACGGGCGGCATTCGACTCTTCCAGGAAGGGGCTCAGAAGATCGTCGGCTTCGACTTTCGCGCATCGCTCACGATGGACATGACCGAGGTCACCGAGGAAGGCGCGCTTCGGCCCTCGCGCATCCTGTTCGAACTCGTCGAGTCGGCGATGTTTGCGAGCTTCGATGGCGAGTGGCGGGTGCAGCCCTACTCGCGCGTCCGCAGCCTTGCCGACCCGAGCAAGTACGAGTACAAGTCCAAGCTCTCGTACCGCGTTAACATCACGCCCAAAGGGCTCGTGCCAGTGCCTGCGCTCGAGTGGCGCATCCGCGAGGACGTGCCCGTCAACTTGCTCGCCGTCAAGGCTGCCTCCGAGAAGCTCGCGCGGGCCAGTTGAGAGCCCTGAGACGGCCGCTCAGAGGCAGACGATGCGCGCGCAGCGCAAGGTTGAAACGAAGAGAGAGCTGAGTGCATACCATGCGATGGAGTCCATCGAGCTGACCATTCCTGGAGCGAGATCGTGTGCCCAAGTCGGCGCCTTTTTATTTATTAAATGGCCATCCTCGGTTCATCAGCTCTCGCTCTGGCGCAGAGCTCACTGCCGCCGGCCGCCACGCGACTCGGCAGCGTCGCTCGCGTTACGGCCGTGCTCTTGTCCCTCACCGCCTCCTCATCACCCGCACCACCCGATGGTGGCCTCGCCGCGCCGCCAAGTAAGTACGGCGGCCACATGGGCGGCCGGTCAATCGGCAAGAGGAAGATCCGACACCACGTCAATCCTCTCAAGGACACGCACCAGGCCAAGCTCCAGCTCGAGGAGCGCTGGCCCGAGCGGCTCTTCGCACGCCCCGAGCTGCCGCTGCACGTGGACATCGGGTGCGCTCGTGGCCTCTTCTGCCTTGACCTGGCGTCGTCGAGCGCCGAGGCGAACGTGCTCGGGCTCGAGATCCGCGCGGCGCTGGCCGATGCGGCCACGGAGGATGCGCAGCGCTTCGGTCTGCACAACGCCGCCTTCCTCGCGTGCAACGCGAACACCAATCTCGACGAAATCCTGCGGCTCGCGACGCCGTGTACGCCACTGCGCTCTGTCTCGATCCAGTTCCCCGACCCGTGGTTCAAGAGCAAGCACCACAAGCGGCGCGTGGTGCAGCCCGACCTCGTGCGCGCCATCGCGCGCCATCTGCCGCCCGGCGGCTGGCTCTTCTTCCAGAGCGATGTGCTCGACCTCTCCGAGGGCGCGCGGCACGTCATCCGCTCCGTCGAGGGCACTGGGCTGCGCGACGTGCGCGAGAGCGAGACGGACTGGCTCGCACCCAAGCCGGATGCGCTGCTGCACGTGAGCACCGAACGCGAGCGCGCGAGCGAGGCGCTCGGCCGCCCCATTTACCGCGCGTGCTTCCTCAAGGAAGGCTAGGCGGGCTTCGAGGTTCGAGCGCGTTCTCGCTTCTCGGTCGGCGAGGATATTGAACGGCGATTCTGTACTTTGTTTATATGATATACTAGATTGTAAACGTGCTCCTGCGCATGGGCTCTGGGAACGCGCGCACTGCGGGACCGCACTATACCCATGTAACAAGCGCCTTGACCTCAGGGAATTTGTAGTCTTGTGACACAGATAGAGACCGGTGTCACTTTCTCTAGACCGAGGCGTTCACGCTCACACGTCGTACGTGCCACGCCTTGCCTTGTTACCCGAGGCGCCGAGCAGGCCGCCGCTCTCGAACTTCGGATCATAGTCGTCCGCGCTCGCCAGGGCGCCCTCGCTGGGTACTGCGGGCGACGCCATGATGTCGCGAAAGGAGATGACCTCCTCGGGCGAGAGGCCAAATTTGACCGAGAGACGCCACGCCTGCCGCATGATGATGAAGATGGCCCACGAGATGCCGAGCGTGGCGACCGCGGCGACCTCGAGCGTCATCAGGATCCACGCGGCGGACATGAGTGAAAGGAGGGTACTGATGAGCCCCACTCCGAAGCAGCTGAAGATGAACGTTCGCTCGTCGTGCATTCCGTCGACCGCCTGATCCATCGAGCCGTCCTTGCCGCGCAGCGCCTTGCCCGAGCCCCACACGGACACGAAGGTGGTGCACGCGGTGCACAGCAGGTTGGCGCAGACAGAGGTGACGACGAAGATGTGCAGGAACGCCTTCTGCGCGTAGAAGGCATTGTGCGGCAGGTCGATCTCCGCAAAGCTCGTCATCGCAAAGCCAGCGAGCACGGCGGACTGCGTGCCGACCGCATTGAAGTTCTCGTTGAAGAGCGTGAGCTCTTTCTCGCGCAGCTGGATGGCGCGCTGCTTGACCGTCGAGCGGAGTAGCAGCTTGTCCGCAGCAAGCATGACAGCGGGCGCAAAAAAGCCGAGGTGCACGCGCGATGCAAACAGTATGCAAACAAGCCCTTCTGGCGCGCGCTTGCTCGACGCCGCGACGTGTCTGCGAACGTTGCGAAGACGCTGCGTCGAGCACTCGTGTTAGCGTCTAGTTTACAAAACCCTTGTGCGCCTCCCCATGCTGGTCGCTGTTTTTCATGCCTCGCGCGCTGCTGTTCTCTCGAGAGTCTGGCCCGTGCGTGGATGCCTGACCTCCGTGCCTCTGTGCCTGCTCAGGTATCACCATGCTTGGGCAATTGTGGTCGCGCCTCGGCTCGGCGTACCGCGCCAAGGTCGGCAAGGAGCTCGCTTCGCGAGGTGCGCAAGCATCCCAGCTTGCCGTGCTTTCCTTGCGGTGCAACCGCCGTTTTGCCTGTCGCAGCGGCCGCGTGTGCGCTCGGTCACGGAAGCTGCCATGCAGGCTCCTGTGGCGCCACGCCATCTCCTCCGGCTCTCCTCTCTCAACGCGAATGCGCTGCTGCTGCCTCGCAGGCCTCCTCTACGAGGACATCATGATCGAGACCACGGACGTGAAGCTCGCGCTGTCGCGGCTGCCCAAGGACGTGCTCATGGCGCGCGAGCAGCGCCTCAAGCGCGCGATGGTGCTCAGCAGCCAGCAGCGCTACCTCCCGGATGAGGTGGCCGAGAAGATCGACCCGTGGCAGCCGTACCTCAGCCCGTACCTGCAGGCGATCGAGGAGCAGAAGAATGAGGAGAAGCTCCTAGCCAAGTAGGCCTGTACTCTGTATTGCACGCCGCCGCCGCGCCGCTGGCGGCGCGCGGGGACGGCAGGGCGCGTTTGTGCCCTGATACAGCGCACAATTGTCCTCGGAACTCGTGCGGAGAGGCGTGCGCTTTCAACAGCGTGCCCGTCTGGTTGTTTATATGACTCCGTCTTCTTCACATCGAAACGCCGTTCTGGGCGTGGGCGCCTCCGCTTCCTCTCCGCACTCGGCCTCCGTGGACCCTGCACACGGGGCGTCACGCAAAGCGCAAACCCCTCTCCTTTCTCCCTCGACGGCGGCTGGGGCCGCGGCCCCGCACCGACCGTCGACCATGCCCATCATGAAAGGATTGAGCGTCGAGGAGGCCGCCGAGATCGTGCTCGCGGAGGTGCGTTCGCTGCCAACGGAACGATGCGGGCTGCGCGATGTGCTCGGCCGGCGACTGGCCGAAGACGTGTTCGCACCGCGGCCGCACCCGCCGTTTCCGGCAGCCATCAAGGATGGCTATGCGGTGCGTGCGGCCGACGGCAGCGCCGAGCGAGTGGTTGTCAGCGAGATACGCGCGGGCGACGCGGCGGCGCAGCCTGAGCTCGCAAGCGGTCAAGCAACCTACATCACCACGGGCGCGCCGCTCCCTCCGGGCGCCGACGCAGTCATCGGCATCGAGGAGGTGCGCGAGGTGGGCACGCGGAGGATCGCCCTGACGTCGGCAGCGGCGCCCAAGGCAGGTCAGGAAGTGCGCGCCGTGGGCTCCGACATGGCCGACGGCGCGCTGGTCCTGAGCGCCTCCGACTTGCTCGGTGCAGCCGAGGTGGGCTTGCTCGGCGGGCTCGGATTCTCCAGTGCGCTCGTGGGTGGCGTGCCCACATGCGCGGTACTCTCGACGGGGGATGAGCTGCTGGACGCACTCGCCGGGAGCGCGGGCTCGCCCGAGGACGGCGAGCGCCGAGCCACAGGAAAGATCTTCGATTCAAATCGTCCGATGCTGCTCGCGCTGTCGGCAGCCGAGGGGGCACGTACGCTCGACCTGGGACTGAGCTCCGACGTGGCGGGCGTGCTCGAGGCAAAGCTTGAGGCGGCGCTCGCGGCGGACGTGGACGTGCTCGTGTGCTCGGGGGGCGTCTCGATGGGAGATCGCGATCTCATCAAGCCCCTCCTCAAGGCGCGTGGCACCTTCCATTTTGGGACTGTCGTCATGAAGCCGGGCAAGCCTCTCACGTTCGCCACGCTGCCACGATCCCCCAGCAGTGGCGGTGGCGGCACGGCGCGCGCGCCCCTGCTCGTCTTCGGGTTGCCGGGCAACCCGGTGAGTGCGTACGCGTGCTTCCACCTGGTCGTCGCTCCGACGCTGCGCAAGCTGAGTGGCTCACTGACTCCGCGCCCGCGCCGTCTGGTGGCTCGGCTGGGCGTGCCGATCACGCCGGATGCGGAGCGGCCTGAGTACCATCGGGTGGTGCTCACGAGCACGCGCGACGGCCTCGTCGCCACCTCCACAGGCCGCCAGATCTCGTCACGCCTCGCCTCCTGTCGGGGCTCCGATGCGCTTGTGGAGGTGCCGGCGGGCGGCGCCGCCTGGCCCGCTCGTACGCTGGTGTCGGCGCTCCTGGTAGGGCGGCTCGAGCAGGGGATGGGGCACGCGCACGACACGGGCCTCGAGCTACCCCTCCCGCCCTTGCCGCCCGCCCCCGCATCGCCACCGCCCGCGCCCTCGCCCTTACCGCCGCCACCACCCTTGCCGCCGCCGCCCGCGCCGCTCGGTCTTCGAATGGGGGCGGCTGCAGGCACGAGGCCACTCGACGAGGCTGCTGCCCTCGCGGCGGCCGCCAGCGTGCCAGCGCCGCCGCCGTTTGCGCGCATCGGCCTCGTCTTGCCCGGCGCGGGCGGCGCGAGAGAGGGCGAGGAGCGGGGCGGTGGGAGCGGCGGTGGTGGCGCGGTGTGGGGCGGTTGGTTGCTCGAGGTGCTCGGCGCACGGCTTGTGCCGGGGAGCTGGGTCGCGGACACGCTCGTGTACGATGCTGACGCGCCCGAGTCCGCGCTCGCCGCGCTGATCGCGATGAGCGCCCCCGGGCACGCACGCAGCGTGGTGCTGTGTGTGGGAGGCACCGCCGCATGCGACGCGGCGACGGCGGCCGCTCCACGGGAGGTGCCTGGGCTGGGCTCGCTCATGCGGAGCGCTGCGCTGGCACCCGCGCCCGCCCTCGCCCTCCTCGGGCCGTGGACTGTCCGTGCGCGCGGCGGTACGATGCTCGTGTGCCTCCCGGCGCACGCGGAGGCGTTGGTCGCGTGCCTCGATGCGGTGCTGCCCGCGATGCCGCACGCGGTCGCGCAGGTCGGAGGGCTGCCGCCGCCGCGGCTTCGTGGGTGAGGCTGAACACCGACACTGCCAAAGTCCCAAAAATGGGTTGAAACTTTTCTCACACGAATTGTGCGAATTCCGCAACCCTGGCTGTGTGGCGCTCGTGGAGAGGGGGCACCCGCGAGTGTGGCCCCCGCGCGCACCGTACATCGTGTACACAAGCCGTGCGTCCTGGTCGACAGATGCCACCGCCATCGACGCCATGCCCGCATTGCGGCAAAATGTTCTTCGCGCACTCGCTGCCGATGCACATATCAGTGTGTGCTCCCAATATGGCCGCGAAGCTGGTGGGCTGCCCAGCCTGTGGTGCTACGATGCCGCAGGCCGAGATCAATGACCACCTGAGCAATTGCAAGGCCGCGCGAGAGATGATGGGCATGGGCTCGCCGCCGTCGCGCCCGAAGGCCAAGGCCAAGGCCAACAAGAGCCCCGCGAAGGCGAGGACGTCTCGAGCGTCTAGCCCCCGCGGGGGCGGCGGCGGGCGCAGCGCCAGCCCGCGCGGCGGCGGCGGCGGCGGCTCGGCGCGCAGCGGCGGGAGCACGGCGCGCAGCCGCGTCAGCCCGGCGACGACGGAGCGGCCCAAGGAGAAGAGCCCTGACAAGGAGAAGAAGGAGCCTCCCCCGATGATCATCGCTGCCCCGGAGCCGGACGGGCGAGTGCGGTGCGCCGTCTGTGGGCGCGCCTTTGCGGCGGATCGGATCGTGAAGCACCAATTCATCTGCGCAACCACGGCGGCTGGCCCGCCTAAGAAGCCGAAGGAGGTTGGCGATCGAGTGGCGGAGGTAGTGCAACTGGCCGTGATGGCCAAGACAGGGAAAGCGTTTGGACAGGCACGCAAGGAGCGGCCCAAGCCGCCGAGCAAGTGGCGTGCCGCGTCCGAGGAGCTGCAGCAGGCATTGCGTGCGGCGCGCGAGGGCCAGCGGCTGGACGCCCTCAAGGCCCAAGGTCTCGTCTACTTCAACGGCAAGCCCAAGCCCGGGGTGACGGAGGCGCAGATGCGCGCCGCGTCGGCACCGCCTAGGCGACAGCCACTCGCGGCGGTGGACGGATGGGCGGCGGCGGCAGCCGGCCCACCCACGCCGCCGAGCGCGGCGCACGCGGCCGCCGTCGCCGAGCACCAGCGGCGGCAACAAGAGCGTCTTGCCGCGCTTGACGAGATCAAGTTCATGGTGTCCGAGGAGGAGTACGCGGCCAAGCGGGCGCAAATCATGGGGACGCCGCCGCCGCAGCCACCTGCGGCGCCCGCGCGCTCGCCGCCCCAGCGGCAGCCCGCCCCCACCATGAGCCAGCGCCCACCCCCACGGCCCGCCTCGCCTACCCGTGCGCAACGTGCACACGCCGCCGAGTCGGCCGCGCTGCAGGAGGCGGCGACGGCGCGCGCGGCGAGCCGCGGCAGCGCGGGCGGCGGCGGTGGCTACCCAGGCATGGCGCACATGAGCCGGGGTGGCGGCGGCGGCGACCCCTTTGGCGGCGGCGGCGGCGGCGGCTTTGGCGGCGGCGGCGGCGGCTTTGGCGGCGGCGGCGGCTTTGGCGGCGGCGGTGGCGGCCGCGGCAGCATGGGTGGCGGCGGCGGCGGTGGCCCCCTCACGAGCAACAATACGAGCCCGGACAACCCGTTTTATCGTGGCTATTGATGTGCACCGCAAAGAGGTCGTGCTACATTCGCGGGCGATTGGCGTGGTCACTGTGATGGCGAGAGCCGAACCAGAAGCGGACTGCCGTATGGTATTGGAGACACGTCACGACTATGGCGACGACTTGGACGCGTACGAGAATGTGATTGTGAACGCGAGCGGACTGGCCGTGGTGGAGGAGCTCAGCATGAGGTGTGCTGTGCATTGGCTTGTGAGCGAGGAGCGCTTCCCTCTGGCCGTCCACCCACGGTCTCGGCATGAGGGACGGCGGACGGAGTCCCTGCCACCCAGTCAGCCGCTCACACTGTCTAATTCTGCTTCCACTGGAACAGTACCGCGACCTACCCGCCAGGGAGCCAGTCAGCCAGTTCTCACATTGAAAAGTTGTACGTCGCGAGCCGAGGCGCAAGAACAAGACAGGCAACCGTGGACAGGCAACAGCGAACTGACAATCTGATATTATGATCCGCCCAGGCACACTTCCGCTGCTGCAGAATTGTGCCTGGTCTGAGCGAACTCTCTCCGGGATTTGTTAAGATTCAGGGTCCCAATAGGTCCCCAACCCGCATCTAGATCGGGACCCTGCAAAACTGACAGATGCAAATGTGAACTTTTTGGGAGTTCTGCCGTGAACGCGCAACGCTGACTGTGACTCTTTCCCGAGCGAAGCGCACCGTGCGCGGCCGCGCTCTCGGACCCTCTGCCTGTCTCCAGAAGCTTTTCGCTTTTCCGTCTGCACCACCCTTGGCCTGGCCCCGAGCGCTGACGCGCATGATCATCGCGCGCTCCCATGCCCAGCGCCGTGATTGGCGCCAGCCCCGCAGCGCCAAGCAACTGCACTGGGCACGCCCACGCCAGGCATTTGCGCTGGGCGCGCACGCGCGCGAGCCAACCCAGTGGCCGCACGCCTGCGATCGATGTCGTGCAACTCATCGCGCGCTACCCGCCTGCACGCCTTCCAACGCAGACTACATCCTGAGACTACAACATACCGAACCCGAGAGCCTCGAGATCATGCTGCGCCTTCTGATACTCGCATTACCACTCGTCGTCGCCTTGCCGGCGGCGTTCGACGAACAGGAGCTCAACGCCTTTCAGTTCGAGGTTCAATCTCGGCTTCAATTCAAGGTGCGATCTCCGCCCGAGTCCCGCCCTCTTGTCCCACGATGATCCGGCCGCGGTCACGCCCGGCGCGAAGCAAACAGGGTGCTTGTAGTGAGCCGGGCGCGGTCGTCCTCGAGACTGCGACGCCGTCGGCGCTCTGCATCCCCAGCGCCTATGCTACACCTTCATCTTCACCGCACACACCACACACACATTACCGCCTGGCACACTCCAGCCCGCTGCAGCTGGAACGCCCTGCCTCAGCTGAGACACGTTCCTCGTGCCTGCGCGCAGCCATCGCAAGGCAAGCCCTCATATGTACAAGTGACCTCGTCGGTGGCATCCCCGGGCCATGTTTGGAAATCTCCATCGCCCTTTTCCAACCCTCAACGAGTGCGTACGTGGCCACGTCCCTCTACGACCGTTCAGGCTGCAGCGATGCCAGCAGCGATTGATGGCTTCCGGCTTATCTGTCCGCTCGTCGCCTTCTCCTTGGGCATGTGCGCCGAGAGCGCGACCTCTACACCCTTTGACGGGGATAAGGTGCCCTTGCGGGGAAGCCGACAACCCTTCCTCGGCGCAACTTCGCTCCCACCGCTGTCCTTCTTCTCGTCGGACCAGGACGACCGCATGCGCAAGATGTTGCCGGAGCGCATGGCGAACAACTCTGCCTCGCCGAGTCCGGTGCTGGATGCGATGAACCCCGACGTGTCACCGGAGCCGAAGCTCGTGGCGACGGAGAACAAGGCGCTGCTCGACAACCTCTCGCTCGAGAGCCTCTTTGGCAACCGGACGCACCTCACCATGCTGCGCGATGTGGGCCGCCCGAACGCCTTCACGGACATGACGCTCCCCAACTTCTTCTTCGTGATTAGCATCAGCAGCTATGTTGAGCCGGCGCTCGAGCAGCTCGCGGCCTGCTTTACCGCGCCCGCGTTTACGATGCGCGCCTTGTCAGACCAGGTCGACTATAATGTGTTGCCGGAGCCCGTGGCGAAAACCACTGGCGCCTCGCCGAGCCCTGATGAATCGACGATCTTGGGCACGGAGCTCACCTACAACCTCAGCGACGGCTCCGAGTCCCTCGCCTTCATCTGGGCCGCCGACTCACCGCCATCCTCATCGCCTCCCTTGCCGCCCCCTCCGCCGCCGCCGCCGCCGCCACCCTCGACGTCGCAACTCCTTTCGCCACCCCCACCGTCTCCGCCGCCTCTCTCGCCCCGGCCATCTCCCCCGCCGTCGGCCCAGCCGTCGCCGCCCCCCTCGCCGGCCCCACCATCTCC
>Ga0210248_100255_pt1 | contig 45272 bp, 22 predicted proteins | sample ChrtobMetP3_32mM_FD_155493 | JGI IMG/M metagenome (GOLD analysis project Ga0210248, IMG submission 155493) | Chrysochromulina tobin associated microbial communities from unialgal haptophyte culture, Seattle, Washington, United States - P3_32mM | ecosystem: Host-associated > Algae > Haptophytes >...
CCAGAGGACCTCTCTCGGCCGGGTGCATGCATTCGAGAGGACCTCTCTCGGCCGGGTGCATGCATTCGAGAGGACCTCTCTCGGCCGGGTGCATGCATTCGAGAGGACCTCTCTCGGCCGGGTGCATGCATTCCAGAGGACCTCTCTCGGCCGGGTGCATGCATTCGAGAGGACCTCTCTCGGTCGGGTGCACTTGGCCGAGACGGCGCCCGAGAGGTCGTCGCGAGGCGCAGCGAGGCGCCGGTCCGGGAGTCGAGCAAGACAGCGGCCGTGACGGCGGCCGAGGCGGACGCAGCAGCGCGAGATTGGCTCGCGGCCCAGACGGCGGCCGATGCAGCCGCCGAGGCGGCCGAGGCGGCGGCCATGCTGGCCGAGGCGGCCAGGGAGTCGCGCGAGGCACGTTTGCGTGAGCTAACTGCCGAGCTGCACACAGCCCACAAGACCGTAGATAGGCTCTTGGAGGTGGTGGAGCAAGCCGGCCAGTCCACCAAAGCCTCAGCTTGGTCCGCTCGCGAGGCTACGATGCGCCGTCAACTCGCAGCCGCCGAGGCACGTGCGCGCGAAGCCGAAGAACGGGCGCAAGCGCTTCACTCCGAGCCAGGGGTAGTGGTGGTGGTAGCGGAAGCGGTGCTCGAGGAGGCGGCAGTCTCCCCACAGACGGCAGTCTCCCCACAGATGGCAGTCTCCCCACAGACGGCAGTCTCCCCTCGCCTCCTGCCCCTCCCCACCACCGATGACCCGGCCGCCCTGAGCCCGCCGAGCCCGTCGAAGAAGAAACCAGGACTGGCAAGCCCCCAAAGAGGCAGTGGGGGGTACATAGGTGGCTTCACCACGATCGTGCCCGTGCCCGACTTGGAGCCGGTGCGCGCAGCTCCTTCCAGGGGGGGCTATGTTGGCGGCTTCACCACGTTCGGGCTCGAGCGTGAGTCGGGGCCGTTGCGCGCGGAACTCGAACTGACAAGACCACACGCTGCATCGGACCCTCTCAACAGCGCCCCGACCTCCGACGACTGGTGGCGTGACAACCTGCACATCCCAAGCCTCCCCCCCACCACCACCGACATTCCTACAGCCAGAGCCACGCGCGTCAAGAAGGTGGTGAGCAAGCCTTTGAGCGCGCTGATGGGAGTGTGGAGGGGCATCTACACAGTCGCGGAGACGGTGGCCGACGCGGCCGAGTCAGTTTCGCACTCCTTGGAGCAGCTGCCCATCAAACTTCCTCTAGGCAAGGAGAGCAAGATGCGCCGCGCGGCGCTTGAGCGGATGCTCAGCCGGACTGCACGCAAGCTCCGCAATCTCGAAATGTCGCGCGCGTTCAACTCGTGGGTCGCATTGAACTCGTGGGTTTCTACTCGTGGCACTCAACTTGTGAGGACGTGGCGCGCGTTCAACTTGTGTGCCGACCAGTGGCGCCGACGCTCCCTAATGTGGCAGCGGCTGCGGGCATGCACACACCGCTTCGCATTGCTGCTGCTCGCCGAGGCCTTCAACTTTTGGCAGCAGCCGCCCACGTGGGTCTCCAAGTACTACAGGTGTTACGAGGGCAAGCTGTTCGAGGAGTCCATGAATCGCGCTGAGCGATGGAGGCGGCAGCGAGCCATGTACCGCGCGTGGCGCTCGTGGGTGCTTCAACGTCAGGCACGTTTACAGCGCGCGCCCTTGGTGCTGCGTGCGCGCATCGGCGAGGTCTACTTGCGACTTTCGCGCGTGCATCGTGGGTGGTACTGCTGGGTCGCAGAGTGGGAACGTCTCGTGTGCATCGCGCTTGCGAGGACGAACACACGCAGCGACATCTTTAGCTGGCTGCAGCGCGAGGAGAGGATCGATCACTTGTCATATGGTCCTTCTATTGGTCGCTCCTCACCGGGAGCAACTGATGAGTTTGACCCTGCGCTCACCCGGGACTCACCAGATCAAAGTTCGACCTCGCCTCGAGCCACCACCAGCCGCGTGCTCCAAGGCGTTGGGCTAGCGACCGACTACCTGGTCCGATCTATTGGAGTGACATCACGGACGGCTTCATTCACGAGAGGGGTGACAGTACGTTCCCGATCCCTCTCCCCGCGCCTGCACAACTCAGCCCCGCCTCGAGCCACCACCAGCCGCGTGCTCCGAGGCGTCGGGCAAGCGACCGACTACCTGGTCCGATCTATTGGAGTGACATCACGGACGGCTTCGTTCACGAGAGGGGTGACAGAACGATCCGTCTCCATGTCACTCTCCCCGCCCCTCGACTTCAACCCTCATGTGCATGCGGAGGACACGCAAATCAAAACGCCGGCGAAATCTACATTAGTTAACTCTGGTACTGCGCTTGATCGCATGGCTGCGATGCGCGTCTAGTGCGCGGGTCATGCGGTGTCTGTATGCGAAAAGTAGGCGATTCCTAAGTAGTTATAGGTGATCTCGGTGAGTTCCCGGAGATTTCACCCTACTTTAGTTCCAAACCGACACACCACGCGACCACGTTCACAGACACAGTACGGCCGAGCGGAGGGATGACAGAGCCGTTGTCTGAGGTCCGGAGAGCCCGGCTGCTTGCCTGAGCTGCGAGCTCGCGCTTGGCGCAAGGCTGGCTGGACGTCCGAGCTCCGAGCAGGGTTGTGCGCATGGTGTTGTAATAGGACGCGAGTGCGCCCATTTAACTGCAATTCACAGCCACGGTTTTATTTCACACGTGTATCTCCCGTCGAGCGTCGCGAGCGTCGAGCGAGCGCAGCGCAGCGCCGCGGCTCGTGCTGCGATCTTCATGCCCGAAGCGGATCCGGGCTCGCTGGTCTACACGGCCGCTTACCATGGCAACGTGCGCCACCTGAAGAAGCTGCTGCAGCGGCACGCGAAGGAGCTCGACAGCCTGCTGAAGTGGCCGCACCCGCACGGCGGCGCGACAGCTATCTACGTGGCGTGCGAGTTCGGGCACACAGACGCAGTCAAGCTGTTGCTCGAGGCAAAGGCCCCGCCCGACCAGCCGCGCGAGGACGGTGCCACGCCCCTGTACAAGGCGTGTCAAGACGGCAAGCTCGACATCGTCAAGCTGCTCCTGAAACATGGTGCCAAGGTGGACCAGATCGACGCCAACCAGATGACCGCCCTGTGGGTTGCATGCCACCAGGGACACATCGAGCTCGCCAAGGTGCTGCTCGAGGCCAAAGCCGATCCTACCTTCAAGGTGCAGGAGTGGACCCCGATCATGCTCGCCGAGCGCGAGCAGCGCAACGAGCTCGTCGAACTGCTGCTCAAGCACGCGCCAGCGGGGTACGAGGAGCAGCGGCAGCCGCACGGGCCCGCGCACGGGCACGCGCACGGCGGCGGCGGCGGCGCGGCGACCACTACTGCGGAGCAGCAGCAGGCGGCCGCACTGCAGGCGATGGGCATGCAGCAGCAGAACCCGGAGGTGACCCGCACGCATCGGTTCTATCGCGCCGCGACCGCGAACGACGAGAAGTCCGTGCGTCGTATGCTTGAGAGTGAGGAGGTCGTGGACATCAACGCGGCGCCGGGCGAGGGCGGCGCGACGGCACTGTACGCAGTGTGCATCCAGGGCAACTGCTCGATGGCCCAGCTGCTGCTGGACGCGCGCGCTTCGCCCAACATTGCGCTCAAGAACGGCGAGACGGCGCTGCTCGCCGCGACCACAGCGTCGCGGCTCGACGTTGCTCGGCTGCTGCTCGAGCACTCAGCGGACGTGAACGCATGCACGGCGCATGGCAAGACGGCTCTGATGGTCGCGTGCCATAAAGGCGACGGCGCCATGGCGCGGCTGCTCTTGGACGAGGGCGCCAGCACGGGCGAGGTGCTCAAGGGCAAAGGGACCGCCCTCATCTCGGCGGCCTCGGTGGGGCAGGTGGACTGCGTGCGCATGCTCCTCGACGAGGGCAACGACGAGTCGCTCAGCGTGCGCTTCCAGAACCGATCCGCGCTCGAGTGGGCGCTCCACGGCAGCTCCGAGAACCACCGTATGTGCGTAGCACTGCTCAAGTCGGCAGTAGCTGAGATTGAAGGTGCGAAGTGTCCACCGCCACCCCTCGACGGCCAAGGAAGTGCCGACAAGACCCAGCTCGCCAAGGGCGCCGCGCCGGCAGCCTCGGCGGGCACGCCCACCAAGGCCGAGCCACCAGTGCCACCAGTCTCTTGCACGAAGAGTGGAGTGGATCGTGGGGAGCTCGACCTCGCAGACAATGACGAGGACGAGCTAGCTGCCACCGCCAAGAAAGCGAGCGCTCAAGGCAGAGCCGAAGAAGCTGGTGGCAGCGGCGGCGGCGGCGGTGAGTCGGCAGCGTCCTCAGCAGCGGCAGCAGCGGTGGCAGCGGCGGTGGTGGCGACCACAGGTGACGTGGAGGATAAGTCCGCGAAGAAAAAGGAGAAATACAATGGTACCCCATCTGAGGGCCCCATGGGCGTCACTGCCGCCGCACCCTCCGCCTCCGAGTCTGCGGCTTCGTCGAAAGCGGCGGCTGACCCTGGCGTGGACACGCCGATGCCCACGCCGCCCACGGCTCCGACACGCAAGGGTGCTGGGGCGGCGAGCGCCCCCAACGTGCCCACGGTGGCGCCCGCGGATGCACCGGCATCGGCACCTGTCAACCTCGGGCCTGGCCGCACCGGCCGGATCGAGCTGCACGAGGGCGACGACCCGCGCAAGCTCGCGGCCGATTTAGCGAAGGCGCACGGTCTCGACGCGTCGGTTGAGGCCAAATTCGGCGGACTCATCGAGGCAGGTTCCCACAGCCACGGAGACTCCGTGGGGCTGCGCGCTCGTAAGCCAGCTGCAGCGGCCGTAGAGGAGGAGGACAACCCGTTCCGAGTCAAGCGTCCTGATGCACCAGCCTGGCAGCTCAAGTGGTGGCGCAAGGAGCACACCCAATTCCTGTATGTGGTGCTCGCCGCAATCTTCTTCGCAGTGGCGATTGTCGGCTTCGTCTACTACGATGATTGGAGGCGTAATCAAGAGGAGATCGTCAAAGCCGCGTACGAGGCCGCCGCCACCGCGGCCGCCACGGCGGAGAAGGCTGCGGCCGCGGGCGCCGCGGCCGCAAAGGTGGAGGCTGCCGCTGCCGCGGCGGAAGCCGCCGCCGCTGCCGCTGCCGCTGCCGCTGCCGCTGCCGCGGCGGAAGCCGCCGCCGCCGCTGCCGAGTCCGCCACGTTGCCCTCCGAGTTAGGCGGTTGGTCCTCCGATTAGGTACACGTCGAGTGCTGACGGAGGTCACAGGCGGTTGGAGGACACAGGCAGTTGGAGGACACAGGCAGTGCGGGAGCGCAACAGAGGGTGGGGGTGAAGATGCGCGATGGGGCACGGAACGTCGGTGGTCGTATGCGGACACGATCCCCATGATGACATCATTGGGAACATGGCCGTTGGCTCGGATCTGAGGCTCGGCGCTTCATGGCTCGCCGATGTAGGCGGAGTCGCATCGGCGAGCCGAGCCTGGCGCTTTTGTCGCGTGTTACCTGTGCGTACTTGTAGTATTGCAGCCCGCCCGAGTATTGCGGCGAGGCCTGTGGAGTGGGCAGCATGCAACGAATTGCTCATGCACAGTGGGGCATGGGCGTCGTCGATCGAGTGGTATCCGGCCGAGTGTCGCGCTGTGCGCGCGCGCGCCCGCGCGATGCCGATGCCTAGGACGACCCCGGCTCGCCATCAGCCGGTCGAGAGATCCTTCGGCCGGTGGTTACCGACGACGTGCCGTCATGCGTGCCGTGCACAAGTGTACGCGTCGTCCCGACAGATAATTTGGTTATAGTCCCACGCAATTGGCGCCACCCGCACCCCCCACCCGCGCACACAACTCTCTCTCTCTCTTCTCTCGACTTAATTCAGCCGCGGCTTCAACGTGTTTGTTATGTGGCTGGAGGGATCAGGTGAGAGGTGTGGCGGGGGCGGGGATGACTTCGAGGATCGTTCCAGTAGGTCTCGAATGAGTTGTCCGTCAATGACGAACCCGGCCGGCAAGGGCTTACCATCTTTATGCTGCGGAGGCGGAGGCAGCGGCGGCGGCGGCGGCCGGGCGCTGGCGGGCGCGGTGGGGCGCGGCGGGTGCCGGCCGAGCTTGTCGAGGGCGTCAAAGTTGATCAGGCCGTCTGGCGTGCGGAACACAGGCTCGACGGCCTTGGTCTCGATCGAATCGTCAAGGTCGAGCGATTGCGCTGGAAGCTTACGCATGCACTGCGCGAGCATCGCGCTGCGGGCAATCTGCTCCTTCTGCGAGGCGAGCCGGTTCTCGATCAGCTCCATCGTCGAGTCGACCTCCTGTAAGTCGAGCGCCTGCTGATCGAGGCTGCTCTGCATGGTAGTGGCGCAGGCTGAGACTTGCTGCGTCACCATCACCAGAGCATCCTTGAGGTACTCCTTGATGCGCAACAAAGTCTCAGCCCGCGTCAAACAGACGTCTCCCGGGGTCACGTAGTTCACCGCGCACCAATCCGCGATGGCAACAAGGTTGGACCTGTGCGTACGTGGTGTGGATCTGTTCACAGCCCGTCAAAACTCACTGGCAATCGTGTTCGACAGGGATTCTGGTGGCGCACTTGCTCTCGGCGAGCTCGGCTACGCGTTCTCGAAGAAGCAAGGCCTCCATCGTGTGAATGGAGGTGAAGCGTCCCTTCCGGATTTGGAAGGGCGCTGTTTTGGGCGCGAAGGCGCTTGTCACTTTTTAAGATCGCACGTAAAGATCTGAGGTCACGCGCACGTGGCGCTGGTGGTGAACATATCTCGTCATATTTGCGCCCCTTTCCCAGTTCTCAACATAGTCATAGAGTGTGCGATCAGATCTCTCTCAGCCTTCTGCTGCGACCGTGGCGGAAACCTCGACGCACATCTCCTCATCGGCGCCCTCGCCGTCCTCGTCGGGTTCATCGGCCTGTTCACCACCCTCGTTCTCCTCCTCTTTGTCCTCCTCATCGTCTCCGTCCACCTCCTCGTCCTCATCGGCGAGCACGCGAAGGGTCATCGATTGGCGAGTGACGCTCACGTCTGCGCCCATACGCACACCGTGAGTCCAGCAGCAGTGGCACGGGTTGTGCCCGACGGTGAGCTTCTCGCACGCCTTGGTCACACCCTGCGCGCGCCCGGTCAGCACGTATGCCGCGCCGGGCGGCATGGAAAGCGACACTTGTGTCCGATCGCGCTTGGCGAAGCCCTTCTCCATCACAAGTGTCCAAGCCTCCCCACGTGATTCGCGCTCCGAAGTGGGCAGCTCTGACCATGCAATGGACGCAATGCCCTCCTGCCAGCGATCGCGTCGGTCGTAGTGGTTGGCAATCTGCTGCCCCGCACCGATCTTGGTCAGCTGCAGCGTGTCCGGCTGCGTGTGCGCCCAGAGCCCTTGCCGCTGGAAGACATGGCGCAGTCGCTCGCCCACCATGTTGAGCAGCTCGGCCCGAAGCGCGCCGAGCCGCCACATGGACGCGCCCGAGACGACGCCCTCTCCCCGGCCTGCCTCGCCCGCGTTCGGCCCAAAGTCGATCCTCTGCACGGCCGAGCCTAGAGCCGTCCTGATGAGGGAGGCAATCAGAAAGCCCATCAGTGGCAATCAAGAGGCAGTCAGAGCACGCACTCGAGAGCCGTTGCGCTCACGAGGTGTACGGCACGTAATGGTAGTATGCCCACTGCCGGTGTGCGCCCATGAGGGTGCGCAGTGCCTCGACCTCTTTGGCATCGAGAAAGTCGTGGCACAGGAGCAACCCTGGGATTCCACCGTAGTCGACCTCGACACGCCACCCGCCGCGCGGCTCGTTGCCCGCCCACGCACGCTGCAGCTCCGCGAGCGCATCCTTGAGCAGCTTCGTGTCTGAGGGATCCGCCTTCGAGAGGTCGCGAGATGAGCGGCGTAGCAAATCGGCCGCGACGCCCTCGGCCGCGCCCTCCTCGTCCTCGATCAGGCTGCCCACCGTCCCGTCCGGCCGGAAGCCACGCCCCCACTGCTTCCCCGGCGAGACGGAGCGTAGGGGCTTCGGGGAGGCCACGCGACGAAAGCGCATCGGGATGTGAGCCAGGAAGGTACGCAACTGGTGCACGCCCGCGCTGAAGTACTTGTCGCCCTCGTCGCCCTCGTCGCCAAGCCACTCGAGCTCAAAGTTGCTTGCGATTGGGTCATCGGCCGATGCGCCCTTTGGCGCACTCGGTGCGCGTAGCACCCGCGCGGGGAACCACACGTCAGTCTGCTCGTCGTCGTCTGCTGTGGTGCACACGCCCGAGAAGAGCGCGAGTACCGGCATGCCCGGAGCGAGCTCCGCGGGCAGCGGCTGCCTGTAAGCGAGCGCCACGTGTTCACACTCCACCCACGAGCTCGGATCGCCGTCATCCCATGCGACCTTGATCTGATCCTTACTCGTATCCTTAGGCTCCCCGGCACGCGCCTTGCTCGACTTCGCGCCTTTTGCGGGCTTGGCTTTGACCCCAGTGCCCTCTTGCATGTCCTCGACGACGCCCGTGTAGTACTGGCCGTCGTGGAAGAGGGCAAGTACCACGCTCCCCAGCTTGATCACCGCCAGCCGCGCTTTCCCGTCCGCCGCCGGCTTCGCGCTGGTAGCAACGGGCCCGACTTTCCCCACAGGCCCAACTTTGCCCTTTGCAAGCTTCGCTCCGGTGGCTTCCTTCGGAGCACGCTGCGTCGGCGGCGACGGGTTCTTGTGCGCCGCCGCGCTGCTCGCGCTGCTCGCGCCCGAGCCCTTGGGCTTTGACGCCCCGGTCTTGACGTTCAGTGGCCTCGCGCCGCTGCCCTTGGCTGAGCCCTTAGACGCCTTGCCTTTTGCCTTGGCCTTGCGCAGAGGCTTGTCCTCATCGTCGTCGTCGTCGTCGTCGTCGTCATCCGCATCCATGCCCGCGTGTCGCGCGGTGACGGGTACGGCCGAGGCACTCGCCTCCAGCGCCTCCAGCTCGGCGTCGTCGTCAGCCGCCACGGAACTCAACATCGTCGTCGCCTTGTACCGCTTCTTAGCGGGCATCGCCTTGTGCGTGCCTTGAGCGGCCGGCAACGGCTCCGACGGGTGGGCCCATTCGAGGAGCCCCTCGGCGACGAGCAGGGGATCGCCACCCGCATCCAATGTCACCTTATTGAGCGCCCGGCACGCGTGGCAGCGCACTGCGAACTCGTGCAGCTGCTCGCCCACTGGGATGCCAACCTCATTGTTAAACCTGCACGAAGCGCATGGCATCAGCCAGTACGCGACGGCCCCGCCCGGACTGTGCGCACCGGTGGCCGAAGCCGGCGCAGTGTCGCTCGAGGAAGAAGCCGCCTCTCCAGAGCTCGAAGCCACAGGCGCGCACAAACTTGTAATGGACGTGCTGACCTCGTGGGATGCCAACGAAGCCTCGCTGTCGGTGGGAGGTGCATCGCTGATCGTCCCGGCAGCGCTGCTGGTGGCGGCCGCAGTCTCACTTGTAGAGGACAGGGCCTCGGCCTCAGGCGCGCACGTGTCGTCCATGGTCTGCGTCGCGCGACAAGACAGCGGTCGAGTCTGCGTGTCTGAGCGCACCCAGGCTCCGCGCTGCTGTCGGTCAAGTCTCCGACGCGATGCCTGAAACCTCCACCGTGCAAAGTTTGCATGGGACGGGAGCTTCGACTCAGACCGACATTCAGTCAGTTAGCCCGGTGAGAGACGCGGACTTTGCGAGCGTGCTCAGATTCGCAAGAAAGATTCCGCAAGTCGTCTGCGAGAAAGACATCCTAATGGCCGTCGACCGTCGGGCGTTGGCTGCTGGCGTCATTTGCTTTATCTTCTGGGGCTCCGTGGCGCCGCTTTACTTCCAGCTCATGAACCGGCACGGCATCGAACCGACCGAGCTGGTGATGCACCGCATTGTCTGGAGCGTGCCCATGTCGTTGCTCCTGGTCGTCCTCGCCGGCCAGCAGCAGCATGCGAGGGAGGTGTTTTGCAATTTCCGAGTGCTCCTCTGGCTCACTCTCTCCGCCACGCTCATCTTCGTCAACTGGGCTATCTTTGTCTGGTGCACCATCAGCGGCAGGATGCTGGAGACGAGCATCGCATACTTTATAAACCCGCTGCTCTCGGTCGTTGCGGGCGCGCTCCTCTTCCACGAGCGGTTTGGGCGTGAAAGCATGGCCGCCATAAGCCTTGCCGCCGGCGGTGTGGCTCTGCAGGGCATCGCGCTCGGAGCGCTCCCTGCCGATTCCCTCGCGCTCGCGTTCTCGTTCTGCGCTTACGGGATCATCAAGAAGCGAGTCAAGGCAGAGGCGCAGACGGGCTTGCTGGTCGAGTGTACTATCCTCTGCGTGCCCTCATCAGCCTACTTGGTATGGCTGCAAGCGAACGGCCAGGGTCACTTTGGTGGCGGCCCCGCGACTGGGGTCTCGCTGCTCCTGGTAGGTTGCGGCCTGGTGACAGTTATCCCACTCGTGCTATTCTCGTGGGCGGCTCGTCGCTTGCCGCTCTCGCAGGTCGGCTTTCTCCAATTCATCGCGCCGAGCATGACCTTCGGGCTCGGCCTTCTGCAGCACGAGAGCTTCACGCCACTCCGAGGCGCCTCTTTCGTGCTCATCTGGACCGGAGCTGCCCTCTATCTGTGGGGAGTCTGCCGAGCCTCAAGCCATCTCGAGAAGCTCCACTTGACCCATGAGGCCGCGCGCGTAGCCATCTCAGAAGAGTCCGAAATGTCAAGCTTTCCCTCAGAGCACGCCTCCCACGTGGACGAGTCCGCATCACATCGATGAAGCTCTCAGACGCGTCGCGACGGGCATCCACTCCGTTTGTATCTCCCTTCCGTTGATTGCGCCTCATCAAGGGCGCGGCGCATGCAGTATTAAGGGATTCACTGTTGAATGTCTTCCATGACTTGACTTGTTCAAGTTCAAGGTCAAGTTCAACTTGACTTGAACTTGACTTGACTCGACTTGACTTTACTTGTCGTGTTTTCTGGAGAGCCGGGGAAGCGGGTTTCGGTGAAGGAGCGGAATGGCGGAGCGCCAGCCGAACAGGCGATCCGCCAGTGTACTTGGCACTCCGAGCGCGACAATCATCAAAGTAGCTTTGCTCGGCGATAGCCAGGTGGGCAAGACGTCACTCATGCAGCGCTTCTGCGAGGGAAACTTCGATGAGACGCAGCTTCAAACGCAGGGCGTCAACTTCATGGAGCGCATCGTGTCGCTCGGCGACCAGGAGGTCACCTTCAGCTTATGGGACATTGGCGGCCACATCGAATCGGAGGCGATGCTTCCGCTCGTGTGCAACGACGCTGCTGCGCTGCTGCTGCTCTTTGACCTCACGCGGCCGAAAACGCTCGATGCTATACGGGAATGGCATCGCAAGGCGCGCGCGCTCAACAAGTGCGCGATGCCCTTCCTCGTCGGCTGCAAGTACGATCAGCTGCTCGAGCAGCCAGTGGACGAGCACGCGCACATAATCAAGGTCTCACGGCGCTTCGCTGAGGCCATCAGCGCGCCGCTCATCTTCTGCGCGCCCTCGGTACCCATCAACGTGAGCAACGTGTTCAAGGTCATCCTCATCAGCCTCTTCGGCCTCGCACCTGCCGTGAAGCAGCTGCGAGACCCCGGCGAGCCGTGTGTCATGTACGAGCCGCCGCAGCCGCAGATCGGCGATGAGGGCGCCGTATCGGGCGCCAACCCGCGCACACCGCGGATTCCGCGGGGCATGTTTGATAGCGTGTAGATACAACTTTGCATGTAGCAGGGTCCTGCGTTCACGTTCACGCACACGGATTCAAGAAAGCCAAAGCATTTCCATGTACCATGATGGGTCCTTCATCCGGTCGAACTCGCCGCACATGTGGCACGCTGATGTGCTCCTGGACCGGGAGGTCGACTTCATACCTTACTTGCCAAGAAGGGACATCCTGCGGCAGCCTTCAACACGTCTCGAAGAGGACATGCTCATCGCGTCGATCTGCACCAAGACTCAGCCGCCGCAGCGGCGACCGTGCCGGCCACCCAAAGGGAGGCGAGAAGAACGAGAAGAACGGCCGCCACCGCCGATGCCATGGAGGTCAGCTGCTGCCCTCCGAGCTGCTGCCGATGCCCTAGACGCAACGCATGGCCCACTGTGCCGATGGTGCTGCAACAGCTGCAGCTATTGCAATTCCATTTTCCACCGCGACTGCATGCTCTGCCAGACGCCGCGCGATGCAGCCGTGAGCCTCGTCACGTGCCTGTGCATTCCCTCGTCGCCTGCTGCGCGAGCCGGAAGCATAGCCTCTGCCGTGGGCGAGGCATTTCTCACTGGCCACGCGCTGTCCTCGTCCGGCATTTCTGATCGGCTGCAGCGGCTCACGGCAGTCACGCTGCCACACCTCATCGGCACGGCAAGCAGCCTCGAGGTGGCCAGCGCCACTCTGAGCGTGCTCTTGGCGGCCATCCGTCGAGCCCTGAACGCGCCCAAGACAGCGTGCGTCCTCTCGTCGGCCGAGGTCGCCGCCGTGCTGCACGCGCCAGGCGGCGTCAGCCTTCTCGAAGATCTGGGCTTTGTTGACGACGATGGCGGAGTGGTGGCTCGGCCCCCGTGCCGATCGGCGCAGGATGTGTCGCTGCTGCGCGCGCTCGGCTCGCTGCTCGCGCGCTCGCAACCGACGCCAACGGAGCAGGCCTTGGGACGGCGCTTGGGAGATCGCTTGGGAGATCGCGATCTCCTTCGGAGCTTGAGGCGCGTCGACCCCCGAGATCATCCCCGAGATCATCCGCGAGATCATCCCCGAGAAGGGACCCAGAGGGAGACAAGTCTGCTCAGCGGCGAGGCGCGTGGTGGCCGCATGCACGTTGACAAGTGCGAGACGCCACGGCCCGGTTTGGTGGAAGGAGCGTCGTGCCGGGCGGACGGCTGTGGCGACGAGGGGCGTCGCGTCGTGCCGGGCGCCCCTTGGCCCGAGGCCGCATCAGAGTTGGAGACGACTTTCTGGACCAAGCTCGACGCGTCTTCGGCTGAGCGGCCTGAGAGCGGCGAGGGCCTGCCGACTGCCGCCGCGCCGGCCGCGGCAGGCCCGCCGGCGCAGCTGGGCACAAGCATCAGCCTCGAGGGCGTGGCAGCCTACATGGTATTGCTGGAGGATCCAAACGGTTATCCGCCGCAACGCCCGTCGCCGCCGTACGGCCCGCCTCCTCTGGGGGTAACGTCCGCTGAAACGTCCGCGAGTCCGCAACTGCCCACGCAGCCACTGCCCACCCAGCCACTGCCAACGGCTACGCCCCAGTCGCACTCACCATCCCCAGCCTCGCCCCTGTTGCCAATCCAGCAGGGCGCTCGAGCCGTCGGGCAGGGCCTGCAGGCGGTCGGTGGCGCACGTGGACAGGGCACGGGAGCCATGCTTGGTATTGGTCCGCCCCCGCGTCCGCCGCCGCCCCCGCGTCCGCCGCCGCCCCCGCGTCCGCCGCCGCCCGCGGGTCCAGTGCCGCCCCCGCGTCCGCCGCCGCCCGCGGGTCCGCCGCCACCGCGTCCAGTGCCGCCCGTGGGTCCGCCGCCGCCCGCGGGTCCGCCGCCACCGCGTCCAGTGCCGCCCGTGGGTCCGCCATTGGGTCCGCCCGCCCCACCACCCGCTGGTACGGTGCCATCCGCTGGTCCACCGTCACAGGCGGTCGAATGGGCAGATTGAGAAGTTAGAGCCCCGGGCGGTGCTGATAACTCTCTTGCTTGCTTGGTACAAGTATAGGAACCTAGGACCCAGATTTTCATTTTGTTGTCAACATGTCAAGCAAGCAAGCTCATTAGTAAAACAACCAATTCGCAATTGCAAACAACACATCAATCGAAGCTGTTTGCTTGCATGGGTTGTGTCCTTCAAGAACATGTTCTAAAATTGCGGGATTACGATTAGAAACTCGGCAGCATGCGGCCGATGCGGCCACACCTTATATACACCTCCGTCCATAGCGATAGAGGGTCAGGTTCCCACACTCAGGTTCCCATACTCAGTCAGTCAGTCAGTTTCGTCGCGGTCCCCCCGTGCTCACTACACCTCCCCTACAAATAGCTTGGAAAGGGGTGGGGGAGTAAGCTCAAAGGGCGGCTCCGCTCCCCTCGGTCAACACAAGAACTCTCATTTTGCATCTCCCACAATCATTTTGCATCTCCCACAGAACAGCCGCACGCCTGCAGCTGCAAGCCAGTAATGCAGCTGCTTCTCGAGCGTGTCTTCCAGAGGCATGTCACGCGTATCCATGACGTTTGTTCCTCGAATCCACGAGTAGTTGGCGTCCAGTTCGCTCATCCATGACGTCTCGTTGACTCCGAGGGAATCGTGCTTCACATACCTATGCCATTCCACTGCGATGTGAAGAACATTCCGCTCGAGAAGTGCTGGCGTACCCCTGTAAATCAACGATCTCAACAGGTTGTACTCGGATCCCTCAACGTCGATCCGCATCACAATTGGCGTAGAGGAGCCAGCAAATCTTGACACCAGCCATTTGTGCAGATTCACCCCGCGCACCAGCGTTGATGTTCGGCCACCCTTGCGCCCATACGCGATACTACTCGCTTCGCTGAGTGATGAAGGATCCACGAAGAGCTCCACTTGTGTCCGGTCGTCGTGGACTACTGCCGTTTCTGTATGTATCTCGATGGAGGTCACGTTGTGCTGAAGGTGTTCACGCATGTCGTGCAGCGTTCGAGTCCACTTGGGATTCGGCTCGAAGGCGTGAATACATGTTTGTGCAGGAGACCAAGATGGGTTTGCAACCATCAATGCTCTGTGCACGTGGCCATCTGGCTTCTTGGCGACAAATGCCTCGAGTGAGTCACCTCTGTTGCTGCCTAGCTCGATGTAAATCAAGTCGCACACGGTGCCAGTGGCGTGCCGGGTGGCGTTCTGGGTTACTGAGATAGCCAGGAGCGCTGTAACTTGATGCATGTACGTCAGTTTGTACGTCGCCACACTCCTGCGTGAAACAACAACAACAATACGACCGAGCGCAGCGCACGAGAGCGATTCTCGAAGCACTCAATGAGTGCGCGTGCGATGGATCTCGACGTTTGGTTCAGTTCAGTTCAGTACTGAACTGAACTGAACTGAACTGAACTGCGTTTACGATGCCCGATATGGTAATTTGGGCGGTATATATGCATGCATGCTCGGCTGGTCCGGAAGGTCGGCTCGCCTGCGGGGAGCCCTCGGTCACATCATCTACTGATCACAACCACACACCTGCGGTGAGCTTGTTCCAATGTTCAAACTTCAAAGAGCTCATGTACTGTCTGTGTGTGTCCCGGCTCCCCCGGTGTCTTTGAACCGCGGGGCGGGGTAGACCAGGGAAGCTGCTAGTGATGATTGAGTTGGTCCACCGCACTTCGCAGGCGCCTCGAGAGAGAGAGGTTCGGTAGTAACGCACGGCTCCGCTAAATTTCGGAACAGTCAAATTTGGTTTAGGTACACTCAAAATACTTGGTCCCTTGTGCCTGGGGATCCGGAGCAATTTGGTCCGGAGTGTGAGACACGTGAGTTTCTCAAAGAAGCAGCATGCAATAAAACGTTATTGGCCGTGCCTTCGGTCAGGTCACTGGAAAAAGAGGCCGTCTTACGTGCAGCAGACCCTCTCTTGTGGGTTCCTGTTCAACCGGCGGATCGATGTTCGGCAGCTACGTGGCGCGCTACGACAATGCTGACGGGTCGACAAACAACATGTGCGCCCGGCGTCCGCCCGTCCCGCAAAGGAGTCATCATTCGCTCTCGCACCGCCTCGCTTGCACGTGCGCCTCACGCATTACCAACAAGCTCTCACGTGTATTGCCCCTCGCTTCCTTCTTCTCTGCAGGGCGGCCGGAGCGCCAGTTGTCGTCTTACCGCCACGCTCGCGCTATGAGACCTCGAGCCATCGCGAGCCTGTGCCCACCGCATGGTCGAGCGGCGGAGGCCCCAAGCCTTCTGCTCCAGCCGCTCCAGCCGACATGTTCACAATCGTCTCAGACAACATCGAAGTGCTGCAGGAGTCGCCCACGCCAGGCCCGCGCCCGACCCGCGGCCGCCCGAAGTCACGGCCCGGCAGCAACTACGTCACGCCGCCCGAGGGGACGATGACCATCGTCGACTTCTCACCGCAGCCACTCGCCTCGACGCTGCCGCATGCGCCGGGGCGGCCGACCTCGGCGGCGGTGATGCGCGGCAGCGGCGGCCGACCATCACCCTACACGGGCGCGATGCAGGTGTACCGCCCGGGCTCTGCGCCTGCTCCCAAGGGCTATCATGGAGTGCTCACGCCCGGGGAGCATCTCCTGGCAGCTCCGCACCTGTCGACGGTGCTCACGACGCCGGGCGCGCGGCGGCCCGCAGCCGAGGAGCTGCAGTACGAGCTGAGCGTGACTGCCGCCGTGCTGCGTGCCGCCCAGGACCGCCTCGCAAAGGAACGCGAGGAGCGTCAGCTCGCACGCGTAGGCGAAGAGCTAGCCCTCATCGACGTGCAGCGCGCCCGCGAGGAAGCGCATCAAGTGGCCACCGAACGGAGGGAGGGCGAGAAGCAGCTGGCGCGCGCCATGGCGGAGCAGCGGCGCGCCCTCGAGACCGAGCTGCGTAAGCTCGAGTCGGACACCGACGCGGCGGCCGCGGGCATGCGTGCAGAGATGGACGCCAAGGATGCGCTCATCCGCCAGCTGCAGCGCGAAGTCAGCTCTCTCAAGGAGCAGCTCGACGACACGTCTTTCAAGCTCGAAGTCGCCTCGCGAGCGCTCGAAGAGACGAGCCATGCCAAGGGCGCCAGTGACCAAGCGCTCAAGGACGCGCGTCGCGCGCACCACGATGAGGTCCGCGAGTTGCAAGACGTGATCGCCAGCCTGCGAGACGGCTCCGAGTCGGCCCTTGAGCACGAGAGGCGTATGCGCCTGACCGATGCGTCGCGCTTGGAGAACGAGGCCAAGGCCGGGGTGGAGCACGCGCGCGAGCTCGAGAGGGAGAAGCGCATCGAGCAGCTTGGCAAGGTCGGCCTCAAGCGCATGCTCAACCAAAAGCTCGCCATGGGCTGGTCCGCGTGGCACGAGCCGTGGATCGAGAAGCGCCGCCGCCTCCGGCTGCTAAAGGCGGCAGCGAACCGCCTCACACGTCCAAAGCTGTCGGCCGCGTATGCCTCTTGGCGGCGTGAATGGACGGCCGGCGAGAAGGCCAAGGTGCGAATCGGAGCACGCTCGCCCCGTCCGCTCGTCGCTCCGTGTCTACCCATACCGTGCCTTCTGTCGTGAACGTGCACATTCATGCGAGATGCTAGCCCTTCTTCTGATCCGCTCGTGCCTGTGGCCCTCCCTTGCACAGTTGGGCAAGAGCGAGAACCAGCAGCTGAGCGAGGCGCGCGCCAACGAGAGCCGCCTGCAGAGCGAGCTCGACGATCTGGCGTCGGAGCTCAAGCGAGCTCTTGCGCAGATTCAGCAAATGGACGGCGGTAGGGCTGATGCCGAGCAGCGCATGCATCAGCAGCTCGAGGCCGAAAAGGAGAAGCGCGTCGAGGCGCTCGGCCAGCAGGGGCTCAAGCGCATGATGAACCAGAAGCTTGCAATGGGCTGGTCGGGCTGGCATGAGATGTGGTTCGAAAACGTGCGCCAACGCAACCTGCTCAAGAAGGCGGGCGCTCGGCTGACCAAGCCCAAGCTCATCGCGTCCTACTCAGAGTGGAAGCAGTTGTGGGCGGCGGACAAGCTCGTGCAGGCGGCCAAGTCGACGGACCAGCTGCTCGCCGAGGAACAGGCCAAGTACAAGATCGCCATGCAGGAGCTTGACTCTTTACGCCTGGAGCTCAAGCACGCGCGCGAATCGGCGCTCACGGGAACGGGACGCGAGCGTGAGATCATGCGCCTGGCGCAGGAGCAGCTCGAGAAGGAGAAGGAGAAGCGGATCGAGGCGCTCGGCAGCCAGGGGCTCAAGCGCATGATGAACCAGAAGCTCGCGATGGGCTGGTCGGGCTGGCACACGATGTGGGCCGAAAAGGTGCGCCGACTCAATATGCTCAAGGCGGCGGGTGCGCGCCTGACCAAGCCCAAGCTCGTCGCATCGTACCGACACTGGCGCGCCAGCTGGGGCGCAGAATTCGCCAAGCTCAAGACAATGTCCGTCGCCCAGCAGCTGGCCGACGAGCAGCATCGCCACCGCGAGACGGAGATGGAGCTTAACAGGCTGCGCAAGGAGCTCTCGGACCTGCGCAAGGCTGCGCTCGACGGCTCGAGCCGTGAGGCTGAGCTCAAGCGCCTTGCCGAGGAGGAGCTTGAGAGGGAGAAGCTCAAGCGCGTCGAGGCACTGGGCTCGCAGGGGCTCAAGCGCATGATGAACCAGAAGCTCGCGATGGGCTGGTCGGCATGGCACGAGATGTGGTCAGACGTGGTGCGCCAGCGCAACCTGCTCAAGAAGGCGGCTGCGCGCCTGACCAAGCCCAAGCTCATCCAATCGTATGGGCACTGGAAGCGCGACTGGGACGCCGACCAGGCGGCCTCCAAGTTCCTGACCAAGGAGCAGAAGCGCGAGCGGGAGCTGGCCGAGCGTGTCAAGGATGCCTCGGATCTGGCGAAGCAGGTCGACAAGCTCACGAAGGAGCTCGCCGAGGCGCGGGCCGCCATGCTCGCCGGTGGCGGGCGTGAGGCTGAGCTCAAGCGTCTTGCCGAGGAGGAGCTTGAGAGGGAGAAGCTCAAGCGTGTCGAGGCGCTCGGCAAGCAGGGGCTCAAGCGTATGATGAACCAGAAGCTTGCAATGGGCTGGTCGGCTTGGCATGAGATGTGGTCTCACAAGGTTCACCAACGCAACCTGCTCAAGAAGGCAGGCGCGCGGCTGACCAAGCCCAAGCTTACTCAGACGTACTCGCACTGGAAACAAGACTGGGCTACCGACAAGGCGGCATCAGCGAAGATGACGCTCGACGAGAAGGCAGCCCAGGCAGCGGCCGAGCGCGATGCGATCAACGCCGACCTTCGCAAGGAGGTGCTCAAGTTGCGGACCGAGCTCGATGCGGCGCGCACGGCAATGCTCGATGGCAACGGCCGCGAGGCGGAGCTGCAGCGGCTGCGTGAAGAGGAGTTGGAGAAGGAGAAGGAGAAGCGCGTGCAAGCTCTGGGCCAGCAGGGCATCAAGCGCATGATGAATCAGAAGCTTGCAATGGGCTGGTCGGCTTGGCACGAGATGTGGTCTCACAAGGTGCATCAGCGCAACCTGCTCAAGAAGGCAGGCGCGCGGCTGACGAAGCCCAAGCTTATCCAATCTTATTCGCAGTGGAAGAAGGACTGGGAATCGGAGTTGACCGCTTTGGCCTCGATGACTATCGAGGAGAAGTATGTCACCGAGCTGAAGGCACGCGAGGCTTCGGAAGCCGAGAATGCCAAGCTCCGCATGGAGCTCGAAGACGCCCGAAAGGCAATGCTCAACGGCAGTGGCCGCGAGGCGGAGCTGCAGCGCCTCGCCCAAGAGGAGCTCGAGAGGGAGAAGGAGAAGCGCGTGCAAGCTCTGGGCCAGCAGGGCATCAAGCGCATGATGAACCAGAAGCTCGCAATGGGCTGGTCGGCTTGGCATGAGATGTGGTCTCACAAGGTGCATCAGCGCAACCTGCTTAAAAAGGCGGGCGCGCGGCTGACCAAGCCCAAGCTCATCCAATCTTATTCGCAGTGGAAGAAGGACTGGGAGAGCTTCGCTGCGGCGCAGATGTCCATGACGGGCGAACAGAGGCTCGCGGCCGAGGTCTTCGCTCGTCAGGAGCTCGAGGAGAAGCTTGCGAAGCTCACCGCCGAGCTCAAGCACACGCGCGAGCTCGCTATGAACGGCGGCGGACGCGAAGCCGAGATCCAGCGCCGGCTGGCCGAAAAGCTCGAGTCGGAGAGGCAGGAGCGCATTGCGATCGTGCAGAAGCGCGCAATCTCCCGTGTGTTCAACAAGGCACTCACCGCTGCGTGGACGACATGGTTTGACAAGTATGAGGCCAGGCGTTATGAGCGTGGCGTTCTGCTCCAGGCCGCCAACCGGCTCACAAAGCCCAAGCTCTCGGCCGCCTACTCTCATTGGTTCAAAGACTTTGACCTGACGCTGCAGGCACAGGCGCAGAAAGCGGCGGCCTCGAGCTACGAGTCTCTGGGCCAGCAGCTCGAGCGCGTGGAGGCTGAGAGTGCCAAGAAGATCGCCGCCCTGGTCAAGGAGCGTGACGAGCTCCTCAAGCGCATCTACGCCCTCGACGGCGGCAAGGCGGCAGCCGAGATGGAGATGCAGAGGCAGCTCGAGGCCGAGAAGGAGAAGCGCGTCGAGGCGCTCGGCCAGCAGGGCATCAAGCGCATGATGAATCAGAAGCTTGCAATGGGCTGGTCGGCATGGCATGAGATGTGGTCCCACAAGGTTCACCAACGCAACCTGCTCAAGAAGGCAGGCGCGCGCCTGACCAAGCCCAAGCTCATCGGGTCGTACCAGCAATGGAAGCGGGACTGGGAGATGGAGATGTTGAAGGAAGCCCAGGCAGAGAAGGCGGGTCAGCTTTCGAGCCAGAGTGCCGAGATGGACAAGGTGCTTGTCGAGCTGACTAAGGTGAAGAAGGAGCTCGCCGAGGCGCGGGCCGCCATGCTCGCCGGTGGCGGGCGTGAGGCTGAGCTCAAGCGTCTTGCCGAGGAGGAGCTTGAGAGGGAGAAGCTCAAGCGTGTCGAGGCGCTCGGCAAGCAGGGGCTCAAGCGTATGATGAACCAGAAGCTTGCAATGGGCTGGTCGGCTTGGCATGAGATGTGGTCTCACAAGGTTCACCAACGCAACCTGCTCAAGAAGGCAGGCGCGCGGCTGACCAAGCCCAAGCTTACTCAGACGTACTCGCACTGGAAACAAGACTGGGCTACCGACAAGGCGGCATCAGCGAAGATGACGCTCGCCGAGAAGGCAGCCCAGGCAGCGGCCGAGCGCGATGCGATCAACGCCGACCTTCGCAAGGAGGTGCTCAAGTTGCGGACCGAGCTCGACGCAGCGCGCACGGCAATGCTCAACGGCAACGGCCGCGAGGCGGAGCTGCAGCGGCTGCGTGAAGAGGAGTTGGAGAAGGAGAAGGAGAAGCGCGTGCAAGCTCTGGGCCAGCAGGGCATCAAGCGTATGATGAATCAGAAGCTCGCGATGGGCTGGTCGGCATGGCATGAGATGTGGTCTCACAAGGTGCATCAGCGCAACCTGCTCAAGAAGGCAGGCGCGCGGCTGACGAAGCCCAAGCTCATTCAAGCGCTCTCGCACTGGAAGCACGACTGGACGGCAACGCTTGGTGCCGCAGCAGCGATGACGGTGGAGCAAAAGTACGTTGAAGAGCTCAAAGCGCGCACAGCTGCCGAGGCTGAGGTTCGCAAGCTCCGCAAGGAGCTCGAGGACGCCCGAAAGGCCATGCTCAACGGTGATGGGCGAACGGCGGAGCTCAGGCGGCTGCAGGAGGAGGAGCTCGAGAAAGAGAAGGCGAAGCGCGTCGAGGCGCTTGGCCAGCAGGGCATCAAGCGTATGATGAATCAGAAGCTCGCAATGGGCTGGTCGGCATGGCACGAGATGTGGGCTCACAAGGTGCACCAGCGCAACCTGCTCAAGAAGGCGGGCGCGCGGCTGACCAAGCCCAAGCTCATTCAAGCGCTCTCGCATTGGAAGCACGACTGGGAACGAGCGATGGCCGCGGCGCAGCTCGAGACGTATGCCAGCCACGAAATGAACCACGCCGAGCGGCGCACAGCGTTGGAAAAGGAGCTGGAGCGCGTGCATGTCGAGAGCGAGAAGAAGCTTGCCGTTGCACACAAGGAGCGCGATGACCTGCTGCGTCGCCTGACGGCACTCGACGGTGGCATGGCGGCGGCCGAGATAGAGATGCAGAAGAAGCTCGAGGCCGAGAAGGAGAAGCGCGTGCAAGCTCTGGGCCAGCAGGGGCTCAAGCGCATGATGAACCAGAAGCTCGCGATGGGCTGGTCGGCATGGCATGATATGTGGTCCCACAAGGTGCATCAGCGCAACCTGCTCAAGAAGGCGGCTGCGCGCCTGACCAAGCCCAAGCTGATCGCGTCGTACTCGCTCTGGAAGCACGGCTGGACGGAGTTCATGGGAGCAGATGCTGCGTCACAGGCGGCAGCGCGTCTCGAGGCGGAGGCTGCCAAGCAGGGCTCGCTTGTTGCGCAGGTTAAGCAGCTTACTCAGGAGCTCGCCGAGGCGCGCAAGGCCATGCTCGCAGGCCGCGGCCAGGAAGCTGAGCTCTTGCGCCTTGCCGAGGAGGAGCTTGAGCGTGAGAAGGAGAAGCGCGTGCAAGCGCTCGGCCAGCAGGGGCTCAAACGCATGATGAACCAGAAGCTCGCGATGGGCTGGTCAGCATGGCATGAGATGTGGTCAGACGTGGTGCGCCAGCGCAACCTGCTCAAGAAGGCGGCTGCGCGCCTGACCAAGCCCAAGCTCGTCGCGTCGTACCAGCAATGGAAGCACGACTTCATGGCAGAGGTTGGCCGGCTCTCCTCGTTGACGCAGGAGCAGAAGCTGTACGACGAGGCGACAAAGCGCGCCACGGCCGAGGCCAAAGTGGCAAAGCTTGAAAAGGAGCTAGACGACGCGCGTGCGGCGATGCTGGACGGGCGCGGCCAGGAAGCCGAGATGATGCGCCTCGCCCAAGAGGAGCTTGAGCGTGAGAAGGAGAAGCGCGTGCAAGCTCTGGGCCAGCAGGGCATCAAGCGTATGATGAATCAGAAGCTTGCAATGGGCTGGTCGGCTTGGCATGAGATGTGGTCTCACAAGGTGTATCAGCGCAACCTGCTCAAGAAGGCGGCTTTGCGGCTTACCAAGCCCAAGCTCATCCGATCGTACGGCCATTGGAAGCACTCGTGGGACGCGGAGGCCCACGCGCATATGGAGCTCACGCACGAGCAACTTCTCAAGAAGGCGACCGACGAGGCCGCCGAGGCCGAGCAGGAGCTGCAGCGTGTCAAGAAGGAGCTCGAGAAGAAGCTCACAACCGCCATTCAGGAGCGCGATATGCTGCTCAAGAAGCTGAGCCAACTCGATGGCGGCTTGGCGGCGGCGGAGCTTGAGATGGCGCGCGCGCTTGAGATGGAGAAGGAGAAGCGTGTGCAGCACCTGGCGCAGCTGGGGCTCAAGCGCATGATCAATGGGAAGCTTGCAACGGGCTGGTCAGCTTGGCATGAGATGTGGTCCCACAAGGTGTATCAGCGCAACCTGCTCAAGAAGGCGGCTTCGCGCCTGACCAAACCCAAGCTCATCCAATCGCTCTCGCACTGGAAGCACGACTGGACGGCTCATATGTCTGCCGCGAACACACACAGCAAGGAGCTCAAGTTCAAGAACGCATTCGACGAGCTCGCGGCGGCTCAGGCGGCGAATGCCCAACTACACAAGGAGCTCGCCGACGCGCGTGCGGCGATGCTGGACGGGCGCGGCCAGGAGGCCGAGATGATGCGCCTCGCCCAAGAGGAGCTCGAGAGGGAGAAGGAGAAGCGCGTGCAGCACCTGGCGCAGCTGGGGCTCAAGCGCATGATCAATGGGAAGCTTGCAATGGGCTGGTCAGCTTGGCATGAGATGTGGTCCCACAAGGTGTATCAGCGCAACCTGCTCAAGAAGGCGGCCGCGCGCCTGACCAAGCCCAAGCTGATTGCATCGTACTCGAGTTGGCGTGTGGACTGGGAGCGCGCGACGGTGATCGCACGCGCGAGCGGCTCGGCCGAGCAGCGGCTGCGGCGCGAAACTCTCAAGCTCGAGGATGCTCAGCAAGAGCTGCTCCGGCAACGCAACGAGTACGAGAAGAAGCTCGAGGCGGCGAAGCGCGAGCGCGAGACGCTCCTCGAAAAACTCTCCTCCTTGGACGGCGGAGCGGCCGAGCGCGAAGCCGAGCTGCGGCGCAAGCTCGAGGAGGAGAAGGAGCGTCGCATCGAGCAGATCAAGACGATGGCCGCACACAGGTTCGGAAAGCAGGGCCTGCTGCGCGGCTGGACACAGTGGCACGACTTGTACACAGAGCGCGTCGAGAAGCGGCGCATGTTGCAGAGCGCGGCGGGCCGGCTTTTGAAGCCGAAGCTCGCGAATGCGTACTCGCACTGGAACCGCGACTGGCTCGCGGCCCGCCAGGCGGCCCTCGCGGCGAGCGTGAGCTTCCAGACACAGCAGCTCGAAGTGGTGCTAGCGGAGCGGACGGCGTTCCAAAAGGAGAATGTGCGACTCAATCGCGAGCGGGAGGAGCTGCTCAACAAGCTGTCGGCGCTCGACGGCGGCAAAGCGGCCGCTGAGCTCGAGATGCAGCGCCAGCGCGAGGAGGAGAAGGAGAAGCGCATTGCGCACCTCCAGCGCATGGCGGCGCGGCGCATCCTGGCAAAGGACCTGTCGCGCGGTATGACCTCTTGGATCGACTTGTGGTTCGAGAAGACGCGGCGCCAGCGGCTGCTGCGTGCCGCGTCGCTGCGGCTGACGAAGCCCAAGCTGAGCGCAGGGTACTCGTCCTGGAAGCGGGATTGGGAGCTCGAGGCGCTAGTGGGGCGCAAGGCGGCCGAGATGGCCAAGTACGCCAGCGAGGACGCGCGCAACAACACGGCCATGGCGAATGTGTTGCAGCAGCGCGATGAGCTCGAGGAGCGCAATGCAATGCTCTCGACCTCGCTTGACGAGATGCGCATGGCGGCGAACCGCATGGCCGAGGAGCTCGCGCGTGCGCTGCGTGGCGCCCACGCGGAGCGGCAGCAGCTCGAGCAGCTGCGCAAGGAGGCCGAGGCGGCTCTCGAGGCGGAACGGCGCGCCAAGGAAGAGCTGAGTGCTCGCCAGATCAAGGACGCTGAGGCGGCGGCTAAGATGCTCCGGCGCATGCTCGACGAGCAGCGCTCGCAGCTCGAGGGCGAGCGCCACGTCATCCAAAAGGAGCTCCTCAAGGAGATCGACGAGCTGCGCGCCAAACTCAAGCTCGCGCAGGCGCGCCCGCCGCCGGTCGCGGTGCCCGCCGCCGGGCCGCCCCCCCTGATCCCTTACGACAAGACCAAGACCGTGGCTCAGTCGCTCAAGGAATACCTCAGCTCCAAAAACATGCGCGTCATGGACTTGTTCCGCGACTTTGATGCCGATGGCAGCGGCGAGATTGATAGGAAGGAGTGGATCGCCGCGTGGGCGAAGATTGGAGCGGACTTCCCCAGACAGGTCATCGAAGCGGCCTTCGACGAGTTCGACCCCAACAAGTCGGGTTCAATTGACTTTGAAGAGCTCAACAAATTCCTCAAGAAAAGCTTGGGGATCGCGGGGGTCCTGGGGCTCAAGAAGGCGACAAACAGACCCCGCTCGACATCCCCCAATGCTGAAGCGAGCGATGTGTTCGGCGAGGGGAGAGGCGACTTCAGATCGAATATGCAGATCAAGGCGGATGACTTTTTCAAGGCGGATGAGGACGGCAACTCCGAGCTCGGGTTCGACGAGTTCTGCAACATGGTACGCATGCGCGACCCGGAGCACGACCCGACCGCTAAAATGTCCGACGAGGAGCTCAAGAAGCTCTTCGTGCAGCTCGACCTCGACGGCGGCGGCACAGTGGACCTGGCGGAGTACGTCCAGTGGGCGCTGCAGCAGGCTCTCAAAGAGTCCAAGGGGCGTGTGCTCGAGCTCTTCAATTCGTGGGACGACGACAAGAGCGGCTTTATCGACGTCTCGGAGTTCCACCAGGCGCTCAACGGCATGGGCTTCGGCTGCAGCAAGGCTGACTCGGCTAAGGTGTTCAAGGCCCTCGATCCAGATGGCTCGGGCAAGCTGGACTACAGGGAGCTGAACGGCGCCTTCCGGAGGATTCAGCGCCGCGCGTACGCCTTGACGAGTGGCGGCAGGACTGCCGACAAGAAGCCGTCCCCCCTGGGCGCGAAGAAGACCACACCAGGCGGTCCGAAGTCCGCGGAGAAGAAGAAATAGGTTCGCCTGATGACATGAGCCCGGACATGAGCAGAGGGGCGGGGGATGACCTGCCATGCATTCTCGCTGGTCGCGGACGTGAGGAGAATTTGAGATGAATCGCATTTTGATTGGGGCGTGTCAGGTCGGGTGGGTTGTCCCACAGTGAGAGGTCGCAGGTGCGGCCCAGCGCGGGTGTGAGATGTTCCGCTGGGCGAGTTATCCTTCGTGGTTGTGCAATTTGAGCGGGTACTTGTGTTGTTTCGGCCCAGAAACACATTCACAACCATTCACATTCACACTTCACATACGGGGCGAGCTCACGGACGGCGAACTCTCCAAGCAGCAGCAGCATCACTCCAAGAGCTGCCAGCATATATGCCACCTGTTCAGTCGGCGGCCGAGGGGGTTGCGGCGGCGGCGGCGGCCGAAGCACAGCTCGCATCGGCGCAGGAAAGGGCGGCTAAGGCTCGGCGGGAAGCGCAAGAGGCGGCCGCGGCGCGAAAGGCTATCGCTGAAAGATCAGCGAAAGAACAGCGGGAAGCTCAAGAGAAGATCGCGGCGACACGAAAGGCTGTAGAGGACGCAGCGGCAGCACTCGCAGCAGGGCGGGCGGCAGCGGTAGCACGGACGGCAGAGGAGTGGAACCAGGGGCCGATCGGCGGAACTGGTATGAACCGTCGGGCCCAACGGCGCAGGCCGTCGTTGGCAGCAGCTGCAGCAGCCTCGCGTGTGGCCAGCTCTCGCGCCGACGCAGCAGCATCCTCTCGCGCCGCCCGGTCGACGACCACTGCGGCGCTGCCGCTTCTACCCTCCGCCACGAGCAAGCCGCCCCCGCCTGGTCTCCCACCCATGCCGCCTGGACCGTCCGAAGAGCTGCCCACGCCTGGCCTGGCACCCACGCCGCCTGGGAAGGACAAGTTCAAGAGCCGCAGCGACCGTTCGAGCAAATTCTTCTTCTCGGCATCACGACAACTATTCGACGAGGCGGCCAGCGAAGATCCGGCACGTGCCGCCGACTCTGCGTCGCTGTTACTCCCACCTCTAGCCACGCGGCGTTGGGATCTCGAGGACGACCTTGATGACGACGACGGTCTCACCAGCAAGAGAGCAGTTGAGCTCAGCGACGACCTGCTGCGCATGATCCTCTCCATGTGCCCGGCGAGCACGCTGCGCGAAGCTAAGGCAGTCGACCAGCGCACCCATCGCATTGCCAGCGAGCTGCTTCGAAAGATTGGTCGCCGGGTTGGAGCATTCAAAGGCACTGGCCGCCAAAAGGCTCACCGCGAGGTCAACTTCGCCCGATGGACGTGGCCGGATGGCGACGGCCCGCAGGCCCCGAGAGGCGCTGTCGAGACCCTGCGCGCGGCCGCCAAGGCCCTTCGCCTCACCGTGGCGGCAACGGTCACGGCCGACGCTCCAGCTGCGCGGGCGGCGTCCAGCTCGGCTTTCGGAAGCGCCTTGCGGGCATGCGCACCGTCGGGGGGCGCCGCCGCCCCGTTCGATCTTCCGCTGCTCGCGCCGCCGCTGCCACCGCTGCTGCAGGCAGATGCTGGGGCGGTCGACAGGCTAGCCATACCAGTAGCCCGACCGCCAAGCGCGGCGCCGGACAAGTCCATGGTGCCCTTTGTACACATCAGCCCCGACCGGCTGTTGATCTGGCGCGACCCAGGGCAGCAAGGCTGGACTACGTGCATCGTCGACCGTTGGCACTCGCACGAGGTGCTCACCGTCGCCCTGATCATTGAGAAGCTTTCAGGTCCGATGTGCGTCGGCGTCGTCGGCTTGAACTACCAAAAGGACCATGCGCGCGGGGGCGACGAGCCGGTGCTCCCGCGGCGACGAGGTAGTGCTGGCCGCAGTGTTGGCGCGCGCTGGGCGGCCGCGGCCGATGCGTTAGCATCGGCGGCGGCTTCGTGGGAAGGCTCCTCGCCGCTCGAGCGATCCAGCCACGCGATTGTATGCAACGCGTACAGCGGGCGCGTCTTCTTCAAAGGGCACCGGCACGAGTACCTCGCGATCCCGCAGCCGAGGGTCCTCAAGGGGAGCGCCAAGTCGAAGGGCATGCTCCTGCGCGACGGTTGCCGCCTCAATGTCATTGTGGATGCCAAGGCCCGCACACTCCGTTTCGAGCTGCTAGCGCAGCACGGCTGCATGCTGGTCCCCGAGAGCGAACTGGAGGTGCACGGCTTGCCTGCGGAAGTGGCTGTCGCCGTGAGCCTCGGACCCACAACGGTCGGCAGCGCCATATCGGCGGGTTTCGGCGGCGCTCTTGGCAGCGGCGGCGAGAGTCGCGTGCGCCTCGTGGGCAGCTCTATTGACGACTCCGACGTCTACGACCCCGGCAAGACCATAAAGGACCTTTGGGACGTGAGTAACGTGGTCAAGCCTCTCGAGAGCGCGCGCAGTCTCCGCAATCCGGACGGCCCAGGCGCAGCCGCGGTGGACGCGTTGGCGGCTGAATATATGCATGTCCTCGCCTCAACCGCGGAGGCCAGCGGCTGGTGAGCGGCGTGCAGTGAGCAACGAAGCATGGAGACGGGTTTGAATCGATGCGCAGATAAATACAAGGTACTGGTACGTCGGTTCAAATGGTTTAGTATTAGGACGCGCCAAAGCCCGAACCGCCCGCCCCCCCGCCCCCCCCAGAAAGGGGCGAAATCTTAATGTACAAACTATATGGTCCGCAGAAAGGGAACCAACATTGAGCGGTAAGTCCTAGTCGTTGCGTCGTTGTGCCCAATCCTCGATCGCCCAAGCCTCTCGTTGCTTGACAAAGTCAATTGCCATGCGATGTCAGCAGCCAGCCCTCAGCTAGAATTAAGGCCTTGCTGTGGGACGCGCGCATACATCAAGGTGCATCTAGCACAACCCTTCCAAGAGCGGGTGAGCGTTCAGCCCCAGCCATCGATCGTGCATGCGCCAATGCATCGCAGCGCTGAACTCAGTGAGGCCTCAGTACCGCTGCGGATAGCCGCCCATGTAGCCGCTTTGCTGCGGATAGCCCTGCTGCGGTGGATACCCCTGTTGCGGGTAGCCCTGTTGCGGATAGCCCTGTTGCGGGTAGCCCTGCTGCGGCGGGTACTGGCCGTATCCTTGCTGAGGGTAGCCAGCTTGCTGCGGATAGCCTCCCATTCCGGGCTGCTGCATGCCACCACCCCTGTCTATCTGGCACGTGAACATGGGACCCTCGGGATTCCTGATATCCAGGCTGATTTGACAGCCCTCGGTAAGGATCATCGACTGATCCGTTTGTAGCCACTGCCACGGAGAATACGCGTTCGCGCGCCAACCTGTTGGATTCTTGCTCAGAGGCCTGAGAGTAGCGCTCCCATCCATTCCAACATTCACCACGATGTGCTCGCGCGACACACGTGAATCCGTAGTATCCTCAGATGGGATGTCAAGACGACCCAGTATTTGCTGCTGGCCAGGACGCACCGTAAAACATGCCTGCTTCTCGCACAGCAGCCAAGTGCCCCTAGCACCGTAGCCCTGCTGCTGGCCGTATGCCTGCTGTCCATACGCCTGCTGTCCATACGCCTGCTGTCCATACGCCTGCTGACCGTAGCCCTGCTGAGCACCGTAGCCCTGCTGCTGACCATAAGCCTGCTGCTGACCATAACCCTGATACTGCATCTTCACGGAGCGTGACCTAGGCATCACCAGTGGTCTCGCCATCAGCGCGGAGGTCATCGAGAGCGGGGCGGTGGCCATTAAACCAGTGTTGAGGCGCGCGCGCGGCGAAGTCGCCGCGAGGATGAGGGATAACATGCTCGCGAAGGCTGCAGAATACAGCTCCGCCCAATCTCGTCCCTGTGTAACGTCGGCAGCGGGTCCAAACCTCTTACACATCTCTAACCCGCACGGACTCTGCACAACCCGTGCGGCGTCCCCAGAGCGCGGGGTGGGGCTGTGAACGTTGTGAAGTTTTCTGTGAATGTTTTGGAAAAAGAGGCTGCCCGGACCTTCGATGCTGTCGGGACCTTCGATGCTGTCAGCCCTCGCGCACTCCACAGCAGTAAGCTCGCCGTTAGGCCGATTTTCCGCAGTGGAGGACCTAGCACATCCTCTCGGCTTTACTTGGGGTGCGACGTTTTCCTTCGACGAGATTCGGGAGCAACATGTCATCGGGAGGGTTGTGTCCACCACCCAAAGCATTCGGCCGCCACCACTGGTGTCACCACTGGTGTCGCCGCGAGTCGTGTCGTGGTTCGATGCCGGGATCCGATTACAGCCGGCAACACCACGATCGCCAACTCCTCTCCCATCCATCGACGAGCTGACTATTGGACGACGCATTGGACAGGGGACGCAGTGCGAGGTGCGGCTTGGCGAGCTCCCCGGCCACGCTGACCCTGTGGCCGTGAAGGTCGGGCTCAAATCTGGCGCGATCGCGATCACTCGCGAGGCGGAGGTGCTATCTGCCCTTTCGGGCGTCCCTGGCTTCCCCACGCTGCTGCACCACGAGGTGGCCGGCCCAGACACGCCGGGCGGCGCCCTGGTGATGAACTTACTCGGCCCCGATCTCGACGACCTGCTGCATGGTCCGAAACAGAGCGACGGCCGGGGGGCGCCCAAAGTCGTCGCTGCGTCGACGCTGCTGCGTGTGGGTGCGACGCTCCTCCGCCTCCTCCGCAGTCTGCACCGCGCCGGCTTCGTGCACAATGACGTCAAGCCGTCAAACATCCTCCTCGACGCGGGCGCGACGACACTAGAGCCGCGCAGCCGATTGTATCTTGTGGACTTTGGCTCGTGCACGCGCGCTCCGGGCTGCATTGGGGCCGTCGGGGAGCGTGGCGCCGTCGGGGGGGATTCGCAACCGCATGGACCTCTCGGCTCGATCCTGTTTGCGAGCGTCGCTGCGGACGAGTTCGATGCGCATTCCTGTGCGACGCGCCCCGCCGATGACATCGAGAGCCTGGTCTACACCCTTACTTATCTGGCGGCGGGCAGCCTGCCGTGGCACGGCCAGCCAGCCGCTCTCACAACGTCCATCAAGCGAGGGTTGCTCACGAGCAGGGGCTCAACGGTCGCGGCATTAACCGACGGCGTCGACTGCCCAACTTGCACCCAAGCGCTTCAGGCACTCTATGCGGAGGTGAGGCGCTGCCACCAGAGCTGCTCTAGAGCAGAGATCGACTACGAGGCTTGCCTGGCCGTCTTCGATGAGCATCTCGTTCTATCAATAAGGTGAGTGGAACTCAGCTTCAGCTGTACCCGTCATTGTGATACGCCGCCGGAGGGGCGGAGGGTGAAAGGCGCCGCAACGCGCAAGACGCTAGACGCTCGAGGGCCCATTGCGAGGGCCTCGGGGCCGCCCCCGCGTATCAAGCACAGATACATTTTCTCGCGATTCGATTTAACGATATAAGACCCACGGAGCGACGGTTTGGTTCGACGTTCGTGTTGGGGGCGGACCGGACTGCGGACATGACCGCGGAGGCGCGCGGCCGCCACCGGTCGCGGGGGCGGTCTCCACCACCGGCGGCCGGCTCCACCTCGCGGGGGCGCCGGGACCCTGCGTCAACCCTGCGTCCACAGGTGAGAGGTGTGCACTACGACACATGACACGCGCGAATTGCACGAATGATCTACCGTCAAATTGAATTTAAGGTCCTGATCCCGAGCTGACACGCACCACATACATCACAGCGTGTACACAGCCGCATACAGTCACCTCCACCATGGCAACCTGCACCTAATTCAAAAATGCGTATTTATTGGGACGCACACGCCCATCCCTGACGCATGCCTCCACAGGCCGACTCTGGCGAGGCTGTGCCTCGATGCTGCGCCGCGGAGGTGAGATGGTACGCTTTGGTGCGTGAGCAAGTCGCAAGAATGTCTTCTTAAGCGTCGCGGGTGGCGCCGACAGCGCCAACGCCGCCGGACGACAGCGTCCAGCCGGGGTAGATGACCTCGTTGATCATGTGGATCATGCCGTTGTCGGTCTTGATGTTTCCCGAGTAGCTGGTACGGGGCGGCGACGACTTGGCGGCGCAGAACGCGTTGTCCACGAAATCCTTGCGGAACATACGGCGGTAGGTGATGGTGCCGCCCTGCACGGTGGTGAGCTTCGCGCTGCCGAGCGCATCGGTGTTGACAAGACCCTTGATGATGTGGTACTCGCAGACAGCCTTCGACAGCGGGCCATTCACCGCCATGTACTCAGCGACGGCCTTGTTGCCCGGGGCGAGGACGGTGGTGCCCGCCGCGTCGAGGTTGACGCCGTTCTTGGCGCAGGCAGCGAGGAACAGGTCGTACTTGTCGTACTCCTTGAAGTCCGACTCCTCCATCGGAGGGTTCTGCAGGGGGCCTTTGTCCTCCCAGTACAGATCCGGGCCCTGGATCGTCTTCAGGGTCGCGGACGTGGTGGCCATCATGGGCGACGCCATGCGCTGGCTCATCACCATCGGCCTCGAGGAGGTGCCGACCATGAGTGCGGAGGAGCCAACAAGGCAAGCGAGCATAACGGTGGTGTGAATCCTGCGCAAAGAGACACGCCATGGCATGAGCGAGATCGACGGCGGCGAGAACCACGCCGAACAAGACGCAGCGAGGGTGGCGGCGGCGACGCACATTGCGAGGTTGCGTCGGAGATGGTTTGTCGGGCGGAGGTCTCTGACGAGATTTGGGGGAATCTCGACGCTTCAGACGGAACTCGTGAGAGACGACGAGATATTCAAGCCAAAGTCAAGTCATATCAAGTCAAGAGGCTTGAGCGCTTGACTCGCACGGCAGCGCGTCAAATAATATCGACAACTTGTGTCTGTTGTTCATGAAGTTGAATTGACTTGACTCGCCTAGCTGGGGCGGGTCGGCGTCGGCGGAAACTATATCACTCTCGAATGGTTTCGTGCGAGGAGTCCTTCCCTCTCAAAAAGCTGTGAACGGACCTCAAAAGCCGATCAAATGATGGCCAGCGGGCCCGACGAGGCCCTCCGCCAAGGCCTGCGGATGATCGAGACGGCCTACGACGAAAAGGCCCGGCAGCAGGAGCACGAGCTGCAGCAGCTGCGCGCCTATGGCAAGGATCGGCAGCAGCAGGTGGCGCTGCTCGAAAGGCGTGTGGCGGAGCTCGAGGCGCAGCTGAGTGAAAGTGAGAGCCGCGTGCGCGTGCTCTCCGACGAAAAGTCGTCTCTGCAGCAGGATCTGAAGGCCACGCAGCGCGACCTTTCGAAGCTCGACTCGTTCAAGCGCTCAATCTTGCAGTCAATCAAGGATGAGGATCTCCCCGGCAGCGGCGCTGCGGCAGCGGCCGCGGCCGCCGGTGGCTTCCTTTTCAGCGCCGCCGGTGGCTGCAGCGGTGGAGTTGCTGACTTCACGCCGGGCGGCGCGCTCGGCCCGCGCTCGAGCTTCCTGGGCGGCCTCGGACCATCGTCGCCCTGCAACGCGCCCTACAGCTCCCGCGCTCAGCCGCCGATGTCCGCGTCGGTGGGCGCGCCGCCGCCGGCGGCGCACTCGGTGGCGGCTACGCCCGCTCCACCCGAATCGGCTGCCGCGCGCATGGACGGCAAGGACTTTTTCCGGCAGGCTCGGCTGCGGCTCACGTACGAGCAGTTCAACCAGTTCCTCGCGAACATCAAGCGGCTGAATGACCACGCCCAGTCGCGCGAGGAGACGATACGAATGGCGCAGGAGATCTTTGGTGGCGAGAACGAGGACCTCTTCTCCTCCTTCAAGGCGCTTCTCTCCAAGCACGGCCTCTCGTAGGCTGCGGCGGTCACCAGTCGCCCATCTGGTCCCCGACGGACCTCGCAACGCCTGATATCTGCAGCAGAGTGCCCTGATGCTTCCACGGGAGAGACACCCGGGGGCAGCCTGCACGTCTCGTCTCAAGATCCTGGGCGCCGCGAAGTTCGATGGGCACGCCCAGGCCGGTGCCATGTCAGAATTGGGCCCTCGACAGATATGACCTACGCGCGACTTCATTTCGGCGTCGGGTGGCGCCCGCCTTGCGCCTTCGCCGCATCGAACCCCGGCAACGCCGGCGCAAGAGAGCGACTAGGAAGAGAGCGAAAAGAGGCGACGCAAAAAGTAGTATACGCGAACCCCACCTACTCAAAAATAACTCGAAATATCGCCCCATTGAGCTCTGTACGAGTAAACACTCTAGGAACGAATCAAACCCGCCGCGCTCCGCGTTTCCCGACATTCCGAGGCGCCGAGGGCCCACGCCAACTACGACAGTTGCACTGAAACAGGTTGCGAAGCGCACACTCAGCGATCCGCTGCTGCTAAGGTTTGCTGGAGCGGCCACGTGGCCGCTCCTCGTGCCCGCCCAAACGAGACACAGCGCTTCCCGTGCAGCGGGCGCGAGCACTCGGCACATAGCGCAGTGGGCAGTGGGCTAGGGCCGTCCTCGGCGGAGTCGCTTCGAAGACCTGACTCCGCCGATGAACGAGAGGCGGCGGCAAGAGCATCGACGATCATCACGCAATCCTCCGCGTCGTCGTTATGTAGCAGATTGTGCTCGCACAGCACGGCAAGGTGCGATGCGAAGGAAAGGCGCAGCTCCTTGGCGAGGACCTTTGCGTGCGCCCGTGCAAACTGACGGCACGCTCCCGGCACCATGCGATCGGAAACGAGCGGAGGCAACGATCGCACGTGCGCATTCCAGAGCTGCGCTAACGTCGCATCGCCCGACGGCACGTCCGTGCGCGCCCTCGTGCGCCGAGCCGGTGCCTCAAGCCGCCAGCTCTCATCCACCTCGTCGTCGCTCCCCGCGGTGCAATCGACAGGGCCATCAGGTAGCGGCACGCCCCAGCGATGAACATGGTAGAAACGGTGCAGACCGTTGGGCAGAATGCTCTGTTCCGCCGGTTTCAGCACGGCAACCCGCCTCTTAAGCCGAGGCATGGCCGCGGGACGCGGAGGCGGCTTCGGCGCCGGCTTCAATGTGTAATTCACCGGATCGCGCTTCCTTGCCGGTGCCAGGGATTCGCAAATGCCGGGGTGGTAGTCGGGCAAGTTGCAGCCCGGCGTGCCGCATTTGCGTACTGGCTTTGGGGCGACGGCCTTCGGCGTCTTCGACGGCATGCTGAGACCCTCTCGCGGGACGCCGTTTCGACCCTCGTTTCGAGGTCTGACTTTCGACTGGAAAATCGGTCAGCAAATTCAAGACAGAATTCACAGCTTAGTATGTAAAAGTGGACTTGACTTGACACCTCGAGTCAGTTCCTCACCCCACACCCACCCCACACACGAGTCAGCATCCGCCCCTTTCCTACACCGCTCCGAACCTCCGACCGGAACCACCGCCCGTCATCGCATCCTCATTCCTTTGTGGTGTGGAGCCAGGTTTCAGACGTAATGCGCCGTCTTCGCCGTTACCACCCACGTGTCGAGGAAAGCGTCAAAGTCATCCTCGGACATGGAGAGAATCTGTGCATCGGACGGCACGGGCGGGGCAAACGGCGTATCCTCGACAATGTGCTGAATGAGTTTGAGCCCGGCTTGCGGGCGGTACGTCGGAACCATATGCCCGGAGCCGTGCACAGTCGCAAAGGAGAGGTTGTGCTCGTAATCGACGATGTTCCCGCCGAATTGGGGGCCGGCGTCCACGGTTGCGAGGGCCGGCCCAAAGAGCAAGTCCTTTTGCAGCAGGAACTCCGACGTCGCGGCGCTCGCATTGAAAAACCACGGGCGCGTGGGGGACACTTCTTGGAAGCCGACCCGCTCGATGGCGGTCCGAGTACCCTCATACGAGACACACGGGTCGGTGTCGCCGTTGAACACCACGATCTTGCCCGGAAGTGCTGGGGCAAGCTCGCGGTAAAAGTCGATCATCGACTTGTTGGAGAGCTTGTCACCGCCATTGCACGCGTCGTAGCTCGACTTGTAACTCCATCCGTCTGGCGGCCCAGGCCATGAGGTCTGGGGCGCCGTCTCCACATGCAGCGCCTTCTTGACGTCGTCGCGATTCATGTACGCAGCCGTGCGCCCGTTGAGCGTGTAAGGCACGTCCCAGCGGAAGGGCGCGGCGGGAGAGTAGTACGAGAGCTCGTTGATGTACTGAAGGTCCCAGTCTTGTGAGATCGCCTTGCTCGAGGATACAAGGAACTTGCGGTACGCGATCGTGCAATTGTCCTGGTCTGCCGGCGAGGTTGCAGTTGCATAGGATCGGCGCGTCGGCCGTACTCGCACGTGCCCCGCCACCGAGGCCTCGGCCCGCCACTCACCCGCGCCCACTGCCGAAGGTGCACGAGTCCGGCACGTATTCCATAAGAAGTCAAACTCGGCGTCGGGCACGAGACCGTACTTGTGCGCGTACCAGAGCATGTCCATGCTGTCGGCCTGCGCCGTGTTGTCGGTGCATGGATCGCCCACGGCCAGACCGACGAGATTGATGTGCGGCGCGCCGGCTTTGTTTGCCTTGACGATCTCGGCCGCAAGCGTCGGGACGTAGACGCCAGCATACGACTCGCCTGAGATGAAGAACGGGTTGGCACGAAGTTCCGGAAACTTGGTGCTGAACAGGTCAGCGATCGCGGCTGCGGCAGCCTTGGCTGTCGACACGTCAGTGTTGGCGCACGAGCCGCCTGTGAGCATGGCCGCACAATATGAGTACCCCACACCTGCAGGAGACTCCATCGCAACTAAGTTGGCAATCTTCGTCCACGCCCAGGGGTTTTTCATCAGAGCGCCATTGCGATCGACGATCAGCGGACCCATCTCCTGCAGCATGCCGATGAGCGAGCTCGAGCCCGGACCGCCGTTCAACCAGAGAATCGTCGGCTTCTTCTGCCAGTCCGGCAACTCGGCTGCCGCAAACCAGTAATGGAGGAAGGTGCCCGGCTCCGCCTTGGAGGCATTGAGAAACCCCGACCACTGCAGCGTCGGTGGAGTGCCGTAATCGGGCAACTCAGGGATCGCATCCGCATTCGGTACCGCCGGAGAGAGAATGCTGGCGATGAAGACGGCGAGCATTTGATACGGTTTTTCCGCAGGGCTGTGAAGAAGGCTCACAGAATTTTCTGTAATTCAAGCTGTGCGAAGTATATTTTTATCTTGTCCGTACTATGAGCGCGCGCTCCAATACCCGCTCCGCATTGCGCAGCACAACATCCTGCAGCGTATGCGCCGCCGTGCCAGCTCGTGCCGATAGCTTGCGCCCTGTCTCCGTCAGCCACGCCTGCGCCGGCGAGGGCGCGCGGCTTCGCGCCGTGAGGACGCTTGAGTCGGTTCGTGCCTGCACTGCATAGTACGCGATGAAGAGCGGCGGCAACACTAGCAGCACTCCGAGCAGCAGCCGATCGTTTGGGTGGCCGTATCGCGCCTTGCGGCGTTCAAATTGCTCGACTGCCGCGAGCGCCGCCACGCCAACACGCTGCGGCGACGCGGGTGCCGGTACCGGTGCTGGGCCTGGTGACGGGCCAGCCCCAGAGGGACCGTCCACAGAGGGACCATCCCCTTCCACAGAGGACTCCCATCGGACTACCGGTACGCTCACCACGGCGCCCTCGCCCGTCGCCTGCGACTCTGACGTGGATGAAGGCGGTGCCACCTCGACCCACATCGGCTCGCCCGCCACGACGCTCGCCGGCGCCGTGGTGGGCCAGCGGAGCGCAGGTCCGCGCGCCGTCGTGGGCGCCTCGAGCCCCCGCACGGCGCGATCGGCGAGCGAGAGCGCGCGCACGGTCCCCGTGCCCTGCACGAGCTCCCAGTCCACCCAACCGCGCCACCATGCCATGCCGTGGCTGCGCCCAAAGTGGCCTGCGGCGAGCAGCCCAGTGGAGCTGGAGCCCCACGGCAGTACGCCGATGCTCAAAGCCGTGATCAGCCCCCAGCGCACCCCAGTGCCCTCGGGCGGCGTGCGAGCGTCGTGGCGAGCAGCACTGCCCCCGGGCGCCTGGTCGTCGCGCGCGCCGTCGTGAGCACTCGTGCGTGTGCTGCCGAGAGGGCGCCACTCACGCCCATCCCAAGCCACCACGCCGCCCATCTCACCACTCCGCTCGTACCTCACAAAGTCACCCGCCGCGAGAAGCTGCCCTTCCGGTATTACCGGTATGTACTGCCCGCCGCCGTCCTCGACCTTCTCGGCCGTACCCGCCTCGCCGGCGCTCACGACGGCGCTCTCGAGCGTCGTCTCGAGCGGACGATCGAGCCATGCGAGCGTTGAAACCGTCCGTAGCGGTGCGGGCAGTCGTGGCAGCACCGACCATTCGCCGCTGTCTGCGAGCACATGCACACTCCCATCCTCGGAACGTGCAAACAGCCGGCTGCCACCCACCAGCAGCTGTAGGAGCCGCGAGCCCCTCGGCAGGCTGCTCACTGCGCGGGACGGCGCGCGCCACCGCGCGCCGTCCCAAGCGGCCAGGCCGCTCGGCGTGGCCAACGCGCCGACACGCGAGAAGCTGCCGCTGACGAACAGCACGCCTCGCGCGCCGTCGAGGGCGAGCGCCGTCACGGCCGCATCCACGCCGCCGCCGAGGGCGGACCACTCACTCGTCTCGGCGTGCCACGCCGCCACAAAGCGCACCTCGCGCCGCCCCCCGCTCGACACGGCGCCTTCCAATGGACGGCACAGATCACGCACGCGCTCGGCGCGGCTGTACCGGTAGCCCTCGGCGCTCGCACCCTCGCCAGCGCTCGACACGGCGCCCGCGCTCGACTCGGCGCCCGCGCTCGACTCGGCGCTCGCGCAGTCGAGGCCCAGAGGGCGGAGCGTGAAGCCGCCGCCCACGTAGAGGGTCGAGCCGTGCACGCAAAGCGCGGCGATCGCGCCGTCCCGAGCAGCGTACGCGACGGCCGCCGACGCGTCGTCCCGAGCGTGGCCCCGAGCGCCGTCCCGAGCGTTGTTATCCCGAGCGCCGTCCCGAGCATTGTCCTCGTCCTCGTCGCTCGCGTCGCCGAGATGCTCGGGACGGCGCTCGCCGTCTTCGTCGACACCCCAGTCGCTGCGCCCGCGCCCGGCAAAACGCTCGGCACGACGCTCAGCACGAGCGGCGCCGCCCGCCGCTCGTAGTGGGCCATGAAGCGCTTGCCATCCTAACGTCGTCTGCCAGCGCGCCACGAGCTCCTCGGCGCCTTCGAAGCCTCGCGCTGCGGTCGCCGACGGGCGGAGCGTGCCCGCGGCAAAGATGCACCCGGTGCGGTTGCGCGCGAGCACGCGTGCATCGCCCGCGAGCGTGCCGCCGCCGGTGCGCGTCGCGGTGCCCTCGGCCGACTGCGGCTGTCCCAGCGGCACAAAGCGAGCGCCAGTCGCATCCCACGCACCGACGGCGGCGGCCACCGGCGTGCCCTCGCGCTCCGCGCCGACGCTGAGCTCGAGCTGGCCGCCGATGACGGCGAGCGCGGTGCGTGCGTTTCCGCCGCACTCGACGGGCGTGGCGGGCCTGAGGTTCTCGGGCGCCGGGGGTCGCTCCTCGAGGAGAGGCTGCAGGACACTTGTCCGGCCGTGCCCCGGGACCAGCTCCGCATTTGGATGCATCATCCGCGTGTCAGCCAGCGTTCGCGGCCGATAAGGCGACGCACTGCCTTTGCGCACGCGAGCTTGCTCGTACGTCTCCAGCACCCAATTCAGCAGCTCGCGCATCGAGCTGCCGCCTGTGTAGAGCCGCGGCGGCTTGGCGTCTTGGGCGGCGTAGAACGCAAACGACGGATGGTGCGTGATGCCGAGCTCATCGGCCACTTGCGAGTAGCGATCCGTGTCGAGTGCACCCATGAGAACGGCGATGCCGTCGCTGTTGAGCTGCAGCTGCAGCGCAGTCAGGTGGGGCCGCAGAGTGGCACACGGCTCGCAGTGGCGGCTCCCGAACATGACGAGGAGCCCAAAGGTCGAGTCGGCGCGCTGCAAATCCCGGTCGCTGATGTCGAGCATCTCGGGCGGCTCGGGATGGAAACCATCTGCAGCGAGGAGCGCGAGTGCGAAGAGCAACATGTGCTGGGAGCACGGCAAGGCCGATAATTGCCGAGTCGCTGTTCCGCGAGCGCGTGCAAGTGCGAACTTTGCCCAAGTCGAAGCCAAAGGGTCTGGAATGAAGGGACATTGCGATTCAAACTCTCCAACATAAACAATTTCGTCAAAAATTTGGGAGCGTTTTGGACGCGCCCGACGCAAAAGGCCGACACCCTGCGTGGCGCCTCGGCGCGGCGGCGCGGGCTCGTCAGCCGTCCGATGCCCAAGGCATCCAATCGCCGGAAAAACTCGCCGCTCCGCGCTGTGCCTCCGGGCGCGTCCGATACGAAAGAATGGCCGCTCTTTGCGAGCGGAAGCAGCGGTTTGCCGTGCGAGGCGGAGACTCGGATGGCCGATCAGCGCTTACAGACGCCTCCCAAGCGCGGACACGTTGGAGACAGCTCTAAAGGCTCTTCTTGCACGCCGCCATCTCGCAGCCCGAAGGGATCGTACACGCCGCCGTCTCGCAGCCCAGGCGCGATCAGCCCGACAGCTCGCCGCGCTGCTTTCTCCGAGCTCAAGGCCGGTGCTGACTGGAACAAGCGTCGCATACTGGCAGATTGCGGCGGCACGGCGACACCGCGCTCGCAGCGTCATGCAGCGAACGCGCGTCTTGTGACAGCAAAGGGTGGCGACGCTGTCAAGGTGCCAGAGGCGCTGGCAAAGAAGCTCGATCGACGTCATCAGCAGCGGCGGAATGCGTCGCCGCTCAAAGCCGGGGCTCTCTCCACGGTGGGCTCGCCCGAGCAGCCCCAGACTCGGGAGCCAGTGGATCCGATGCCAGTGCAGGTAAGCGACGCTGCCGCGCTGACTGCCGAGGCGGGCGCTCCTCCAGTGCCGCCCACTCCGCAGCAGCGCGGTGCTCGGTTCACCTCGCTCGCGCTTGGACGACGCTCGCCACGACGCTCGCCACACTCGCGGCGCTTGCTCGAGCTTGCCGACCCCGACGAGATCATGCGCGAGGCACTCACGAGCGGCGCGCAGACGGCCTTCGAGGCAGAGCTCGCGGCGCTCGTCCAGGCTGGCAGCACTCGAGAGAACGACTCGGCGAGTGCAACCGCCTCTCCTTCCTTTGGTCTCTTCGACAAGGGCAGTAGCGGCGCGCCGAGCGTCGCCAAGCTGCGTGAGCGGCTGATGCGCAGCCTCGGCAGCGCCACGTTTGAGGCGGCGCACACCCGCCTGCAGCAGGCCGCGCTCAGCGACGGCCAGCATGACGACGCGCTCGCGTCGGGCGAGGTGCAGCAGCTGCTAGGCATTCGCCATCGCGAGATACTCCCTGAGCTGCTCAAGCTCATCTTTCTCGAGGAGCGCATACGAGCTGTCGCGCCGTGGTGAGCTCATTCGGGCGGTCGCGCCGTGGTGAGCGCATACGAGATGTCGCGCCGTGGTGAGCTAAGATGTTGCGCCGTGGTGAGGTCCAGGTGACACGCGGCCGACGCGAGCCAAGCTTCCGCTGCGGCCCACGCGCCGGCGACGCCGTCCCGCGCACGCTGTGCCGTCGCTGCCACGGCGCAGCCGCTGCCGTCGCTGCCACGGCGCAGCCCCGCCTGCCCTCTGCCGTTTGCGCTCGCCGCACCGCGCCGGGTGGGCGCCCCCGGGCGGCGCGCGCTGCGTGGAGCGGCCGTCCCGGCTCATTTGTTAGCTCAATGTTTAGTCGTTAGTCTCCGTCCCGTTAGGTGTTATCTCTATGGCAGTTTTATACTGTGTCTGTGAGTAGTCCATTATCACTAAATTAGAATCAAGTTTACTATAGTCCGTATGTCGCCTCCGGTCGTATGTCCTACGCGCTCAATAGTAATCATCACGGTACATATCGTATGGAGATCGAGATGGACGGCCGTCGAACGGTTGGCGGAAGCTCATCGGCGAGTAGCCACCAAAGCCTGAAGGCGGAGGAAAGCCGCCCGAAGGCGGAGGAAAGCCGCCCGAAGGCGGAGGAAAGCCGCCGTCGCCATAGTACACGTTTTGCAGCTGCGAGTCGCGGATGATGATGCCCAAGACAATGCCAAAGAGGGTCGCAAGCGGCAAAAACAAAAAATTAAGGTTGCCATCGCCATCGCCGCCGTCGAAGGAGCCAAAGTGTCCGCCGTCGTCTGACACGTACGACACGTGCCGGTGCCCGCCGTCGTCGTGGACGTCGTGATGGCCCCCGTGATGGCCATGTTCGTGAACGCTGTGGTGCCCACCGTGATGCCCCCCGTGATGGTCGTGCCCGCCTCCGTGATGGTGGTGGTGGTGGTGCTCCTCCTCTTCCTCCTCCTCCTCCTCTTCCTCCTCCTCCTCTTCCTCTTCCTCCTCCTCTTCTTCCTCCTCCTCTTCCTCCTCGTCGTGATGGGCGTGATGGTGACCGCTGTGGTGCCCCCCATGATGGCCATGCCCCCCGTGATGGTGGCCATGTTCGTGAACGCTGTGGTGCCCCCCATGATGGCCATGCCCGCCTCCGTGGTGGTGGTGGTGGTGGTGCTCCTCTTCCTCTTCTTCCTCCTCCTCTTCCTCCTCATCGTGATGGGCGTGATGGTGACCGCTGTGGTGCCCCCCATGATGGCCATGCCCGCCCCCGTGATGGTGGTCGTCGACGCCGTGATGGCCGCCGTGAGCATGCCCGCCGTTGTTCTCGTGGCCGTGGCCGTGCTCTTCGGCGGCCCCGTTCACGTTGACATTGACGTTCACGGTGACGCCGCCCTCCGCACCACTATGTGCGGCCTCGTGCCCCCCAACCCCGTGCTCGCCGCCATGCGCGTGCCCGTCTTCGTGGCTGCCATGTGCATGTCCGTGCCCCTCATGATCTGCAACCCCGTGCTCGCCGCCGTGCGCGTGCCCATCTTCGTGGCTGCCATGTGCGTGTCCGTGCCCCTCATGATCATGTGCATGCCCGTGCCCCTCATGATCTGCAACCTCGTGCCCGCCGCCGTGCGCGTGCCCGTCGTCGTGGCTGCCATGTGCGTGTCCGTGCCCCTCATGATCTGCAACCCCGTGCCCGCCGCCGTGCGCGTGCCCATCTTCGTGGCTGCCATGTGCATGTCCGTGCCCCTCATGATCTGCGCCCTCGGGCCCGCCGCCGTGCGCGTGCCCATCTTCGTGGCTGCCATGTGCATGTCCGTGCCCCTCATGATCTGCAACCCCGTGCCCGCCGCCGTGCGCGTGCCCGTCTTCGTGGCTGCCATGTGCATGTCCGTGCCCCTCATGATCTGCAACCCCGTGCCCGCCGCCGTGCGCGTGCCCATCTTCGTGGCTGCCATGTGCATGTCCGTGCCCCTCATGATCTGCAACCCCGTGCCCGCCGCCGTGCGCGTGCCCGTCGTCGTGGCTGCCATGTGCATGCCCGTGCCCCTCATGATCTGCAACCTCGTGCCCGCCGCCGTGCGCGTGCCCATCTTCGTGGCTGCCATGTGCGTGTCCGTGCCCCTCATGATCTGCAACCCCGTGACCACCGCCGTGCGAGTGCCCATCTTCGTGGCTGCCATGTGCGTGTCCGTGCCCCTCATGATCATGTGCATGCCCGTGCCCCTCATGATCTGCAACCTCGTGCCCGCCGCCGTGCGCGTGCCCATCATCGTGGCTGCCATGTGCATGTCCGTGCCCCTCATGATCTGCAACCTCGCGCCCGCCGCCGTGCGCGTGCCCATCTTCGTGGCTGCCATGTGCAAGTTCGTGCCCCTCATGATCGGCATCCCCATGCTCGCCTCCGTGCGCGTGCCCGTCTTCGTGGCTGCCATGTGCATGTCCGTGCCCCGCATGATCTGCAACCTCGAGCCCGCCGCCGTGCGCGTGCCCGTCTTCGTGGCTGCCATGTGCATGTCCGTGCCCCTCATGATCGGCAACCCCATGCTCGCCTCCGTGCGCGTGCCCGTCTTCGTGGCTGCCATGTGCATGCCCGCTGGGCGCCTGCCCGCCGTGCACCTCCTGATCCGCAACCTCGTGCTCGCCGCCGGGAGCATCATGCCCGTCTTCGGGGCCGCCGTGCGCATGCCCGCTGTGCGCCTGCCCGCCGTGCTCTTCATGATCCGCAACCTCGTTATCGCCGTGCCCGCCGTCCGCCTCGCGATCAACAACTACATGCTCGTGGTTGTCTTGGGCCGAGGCCTCGTGAGAACCATGTTCGGCCACGTTGACGTTCACGGAGACGCCGCCCTCCGAGCCACCATCTGCGGCCTCATAAGAAGCATGGCCGCCGTGGTGCTCGCCACCGTCTGTTGCCTCGTGATGTACAACCGCGTGACCGTAGCCGTGGTCGTCGTGATCCACATGAGAATCATGTTCGCCCGGGCCTTGCTCTGCCCCGTGTCCTGTCGCAACCACGTTTGCGCTCCTCCTTGGAAGGACGAACGCAAACGCCGGTTGCGAAGAACGCATGCCCATGGGTGGCGGGAACACGAAGGCCGGCAACGCCAGCAGGACGAGGAGCATCCTGCCAGAGGGAGCCTCGGCTTGGGAGCGAGAAGACCGGCGCGACGGTGAAGAATCTTTTGTCTCAAAAATCTTGAAAACTGGCGAGAACTTGAAAACAGTCGAGCGCAAGCAAGCAAGCAAGCAAGCAAGCAAGCAAGCAAGCTGATACCACCGGCACCGCAGCGCGAGGCACGGCGGTCACAGCGGCTTACTGCCGAGGACATCAGGGCCCTTGCAGAGACAGTTGCGCACCTCGATTTCGGCTCTGATCCCGCATACGACAAGCGCTCAACTGTCGATGGGACGCCGGTAGCATCAGAGGAGGATGAGAAGGGCGACGAGGAGAAGGAGGACGACGAGCTCGAAGAGGCGAAGGATGACGCCGCGCGCAGCGGCAGCGAAAGGGCGATGAGCATTTCACCGCTCGGGAGTCTTGGGGCCCTGTCCGCGCAGGCCTCGCCGGCATCGGCGCAATCGAATTGCGCCGCACAGGAACAGGTCTCGGCGTCTCCGGCTCCGCCTCCTCCGTCCTCTCCGCCGGCACCGCCGGCACTGCAGCGAGAACGGCAACGAGAACGACGGTCGGGGTTCGTGCGCTTCTCTGCAGAGGACGTCAGGGGCCTCGCAGCGACGATTGCATGTCTCGACTTTGGCACCGAGCCTGCCACCGACGGGCAAGCAGATGGCCTGGCAGGAGACACGACGGCGGAGGCACGGGCACCTACGGTCGAGGAGGCCGCGTCAGCGAGCGAGCGCGCGAGTGAGACGAGCGAGCAGCAACAGCAGCCGGAGGCTGCGATGAACGAGTCACTCGGTGTAGCCAGTGTGCATGGCGCGCATGATGTGTCGGCAGGCGCGGCGCACGCGGAGCGCATGGCAGCGAGCAGTGTCGAAGGAGTACACAGTGATCCGGTTCAGCATGACGAGGGACGTCCAAGAGACGAGGGTGCACACAGCAGCATGGAGCATGAGGAGAGAGCCGAGGGGAGCAGCGACGTGAGAGAGAGCAGAGAGGGAGACGAGAGAGAGAGCGGAGCAGGCAGCGACGAAAGAGATGCAGTGGTGGGAAGCGAGAGAGAGAGAGGCGGTCTCACCGGCGGCATCAAGAAGAAGAGGCCACCTAGGAAGAGGTCGAAGGGCGCGCAGTCTCACACGCAGCGGCAACTGGCGGCACGACCGGGCCTGGCCCGCGAGGCATGAGAGTCCGGCACTGCCCTTCGG